>Ga0307507_10008161_pt1 | contig 14687 bp, 20 predicted proteins | sample 7_EM_MG_FD_207223 | JGI IMG/M metagenome (GOLD analysis project Ga0307507, IMG submission 207223) | Populus trichocarpa ectomycorrhiza microbial communities from riparian zone in the Pacific Northwest, United States - 7_EM | ecosystem: Host-associated > Plants > Roots > Unclassified | place... | reverse complement strand
GAGGATGAAATCGTCGAGCTGGGCCAGCGAAATCGGCGCTGGCCCGCCCCACAATTTTTCATTCTTGAGCAGCGCGCGCGCATAGAGCCAGCCGATGACGATACCGCAGATATAGGCGAGCGCATACCAGCGGATGGCGATCGGCCCGATCGCGATCGCCACCGGATTGAAGACGGGGAAGTCAATCAGAAGAAAGGGCATCGGGGCTCATGGACCATGATCAGGAAAGAATGGGCGCGCTTTTGTCGTGCGACGGACAAGAGGCGTTTGCGCGGCCATCGTGCTCAAATCGAGATAAGATCACGATGCCTGCGGTGTGAGATTGCGGCGATAGAGCGCCAGCAAACGCTCCCAGTGCCGTTCGGCCGCGTCGCGATCATAGACCGGGCGCTTGGGAAAGGCGAAGCCGTGGTGGGTGCCCGGATAGATCTCGACTTCCGCGTTGGCGCCCGTCATGGCCTGCTTCACCTTGTCGATGATCTCCTGCGGAGCGTAGATGTCGGTTTCGGCGCAGGCGAAATAGAGTTCGGCCTTGGTCTTTTGCGCGGCGAGATGCGGACTGTCGGGCTGGTCAGTGGCCAGTTGCACACCGTAGATCGAAGCCGCGGCCTTGACGCGATCCGGGAAATGCGTCGCGGCGTTGATCGCGTAGCGTCCGCTCATGCAATAGCCCACGGTACCGACGATATCGGAGCGCGCCGCGCTCTGGCCGTCGGCATAGGCAAGCAGGGCGCTTGTGTCCTCCATGACCAGCGGAATGTTGATTCCGTTCATCAGCTCGAACATGCGCTTGCGTTCCGGCGCATCCGGATCGGCCGGGAGGGGGCCGATCTCCATGACGCCGGCCCGGTAATAGAGGTTCGGCAGCATCACGTAATAGCCGGAGGTGCCGAGCCGGCGCGCCATGTCGCGCAGTTCCTCGCGGATCGCCGGCGCGTCCATGTAGAAGATGATGACGGGAAAGGGCCCGCCCCGCTCCGGGTGGGTGATGAAGGTGGTGGTGTGGCCATCCTTGGTGGGGATCTCGATCTGCTGGTCGATCATCGCGGCGGCTCTTTTTGGCTTGAATGGATTTCGTCAGCCCGTTCAATACGAATACAGCGAAACCGTAGCATGACAAGAAGCCGATACCCTTGAACCTTGGGGGACGGATCGCCATTCTTGTAATGTGACGGACCTTTTCACGGCTGGACGGAGCCTTCGCCATGACCCAGACCAACAACCGGTTTTTTGACGAAATTGGCCGCTTGATGAACGACGCGGCCGGTGCCGCCCAGGGCGTCAAGCGCGAGGTCGATGCGGTTGTCCGCAACCAGGCCGAAAAGATCCTGCGCGATCTCGACATCGTCAAGCGCGAGGAGTTCGAGGCCGTCAAGGACATGGCGCGGCTGGCGCGCGAAGAGAACGAGACGCTCAAGACCCGCATCGCAGCGCTCGAGGCCAAGCTCGGCGGAACGCATCCGGCGCCGGATGTCGGCAGCACGAAGACCGACGGGTAGGGTGCTTTTCACCCGTCCCTCCCGGGGATGCGCTTGTGAGAAAACCCCCTTCATTTCCTTGTCATTTCGGACTTTTGCGGCTAGAAAGCCGCCACATCAGCGGCCCCCGCACCCCTGGAGGCTTGCCGCGGCGATGAGAAACGGGCCGCCTTGCGGCCTTTAGCTTTTTAAAACAAGGACTTATGACAATGGCGACCGTCAAGGAATTGAAGGCGACCGCACGTCCGTCAGTCGGCAAGGGGGCCGCACGGGCAGAGCGTCGCGCCGGGAAGGTACCCGGAGTGATCTATGGCAACAAACTGCCCCCCCTGCCGATCTCGGTGGATGATCGCGAACTGCGCCAGCGCATCCTGGCCGGCCGGTTCCTCACCACGGTTTACGAGATCGATCTGGACGGCAAGAAGCACCGCGTGATTCCGCGCGACTTCCACCTCGACCCGGTCCGTGATTTCCCGATTCACGTGGATTTCATGCGGCTTGGCGTAGGCGCCACGATCCGCGTCAGCGTCCCGCTTCACGTCGTGAGGTCGGAAACGTCACCCGGCGTGAAGCGTGGCGGCACGGTCAACATCGTCACCCACTCGATCGATATCGAATGCTCGGTCGACAATATCCCGCAATATGTCGAGGCCGATGTCGGCGCGCTCGAAATCAACCACTCGCTGCATCTGTCCGACGTCAAGCTTCCGGCCGGCGTGAAGTCGCTGGCGCGTGAAGACGCGACGCTTGTGACCATCGTGCCGCCGTCCGGCTACGCCGAAGAACTGAAAGCGGCTGCTGCCGGCGCGGCTGGTGCGCCTGCGGCCGGTGCCGCCGCTCCCGCGGCCGCAGCGGCTGCCCCTGCGGCCGGCGCCAAGGCTCCCGCGGCTGGTGCGAAGGCGCCCGCCGCCGGCGCCAAGGCACCCGCCGGTGGCGGCGACAAGAAGAAGTAAGCTGGTATCCCGACGTGTGGGGAATGCCGCGTCATGCTGCTCTTCGTTGGCCTCGGCAATCCCGGCGCGAAGTACGCGAATAACCGGCACAATATCGGCTTCATGGCCGTCGATGAAATCGCGCGGCGTCATGGTTTCTCGCCATGGCGCCGCCGCTTTCAGGGTGAGACCGCGGAGGGCTCGCTCGATGGCGCGCGTGTGATTCTGCTGCGTCCGACCACGTTCATGAACGACTCCGGCCGCGCCGTGCAGGAAGCCGCCAATTTCTTCAAGCTCGGCGTGGGCGAGGTCACGGTGTTTCAGGACGAACTCGAACTGCCGCCGGCGAAAGTTCGCGTCAAGGTCGGGGGCGGCATCGCCGGCCATAACGGCCTGCGTTCGATCTCCTCGCATATCGGCAACGACTATCGCCGCGTGCGGCTCGGGATCGGTCATCCCGGCGTCAAGGAACTGGTGCACGGACACGTGCTGTCGGATTTCGCCAAGAGCGACAGGCCGTGGGTCGAGGCACTCTGCGAGGCGGTCGCCGACAATGCGGCGTTGCTCGCGACGGGCCGCGCCTCGGCCTTCCAGAACAAGGTGCACCTCGCCCTCCAGGGCAAGGGTTTTGTCGACAAGGCCGACGGCGCCGCGTAGTGCCGCCATGGCGAACGGATTTCGGGACACATCATGGGATTCAAATGCGGTATCGTCGGGTTGCCCAATGTCGGCAAGTCGACGCTGTTCAACGCGCTGACCGAGACCGCGGCGGCGCAGGCGGCGAACTATCCGTTCTGCACCATCGAGCCGAATGTCGGCGAGGTCGCAGTCCCCGATCCGCGGCTTGAAAAACTCGCGGCGATTGCCAAGTCGGGGCAGATCATCCCGACCCGTCTGACTTTCGTGGATATCGCGGGGCTGGTGCGCGGCGCCTCCAAGGGCGAGGGCCTCGGCAACCAGTTTCTCGCGACCATTCGCGAGGTCGACGCGATCGCGCATGTCGTGCGCTGCTTCGAGGATTCCGACATCACCCATGTCGAAGGCAAGATCGCGCCCTTGGCTGATATCGAGACCATCGAGACCGAGTTGATGCTCGCCGATCTCGACAGTCTGGAAAAGCGCGTCGACAATCTCTCCAAGAAGGCCAAGGGCAACGACAAGGACGCCAAGGAACAGCTCGATCTCGTCAACCGCACGCTGGTGCTGTTGCGCGAGGGCAAGCCGGCCCGTCTGCTCGAGCGCAAGGCCGAGGAAGAGCGTTCCTTTGGCATGCTGGGCCTGCTGACCTCCAAGCCGGTGCTCTATGTCTGCAATGTCGAGGAAAGTTCGGCCAAGGACGGCAACGCCTTCTCCAGGCAGGTCTTCGAGCAGGCGAAGAAGGAAGGCGCAGTCGCCGTGGTGATTTCCGCCAAGATCGAATCGGAAATCGCAACGCTCTCGCGAGAAGAGCGTGCCGAGTTCCTGGACACGCTGGGTCTCGATGAAGCCGGCCTCGATCGGCTGATCCGCGCGGGCTACCAGCTGCTCGACCTCATCACCTATTTCACGGTGGGGCCGAAGGAGGCGCGCGCCTGGACCATTCATCGCGGCACCAAGGCCCCGGCTGCGGCCGGCGTGATCCACACCGATTTCGAGAAGGGCTTCATCCGCGCCGAGACCATCGCCTATGCGGACTATGTGGCGCTTGGCGGCGAGGCCGGCGCCCGCGACGGCGGAAAGTTGCGGCTCGAAGGCAAGGAATATGTCGTCGCCGACGGCGACGTCATGCATTTCCGGTTCAATACCTGATCGGTTTGGCGTCCAGGGATCGGGGCGCTGCGGTATTCAGTGCATCTGGCCCTGATCGCGAATCGCGCCGAGATGCTCGTTGATGCGGAACACGATCAGGATGAATTCCGCGATGATGCGCGAGAAGACGATCCCGACGCCGGCGCCGACGATGCTGGAGAGCAACATCAGAAACCCGCCGAACGGCGAGATCGCCATCGCCGCCAGGCCGGAAAAGATACCGGACAGGCCGGCCAGGATGATCAAGGCGATCACCAGCCAGTAGAACGTCTTGATGATGGTTGGCGTGATAAATCGATCCCACTGGAACAAATCGCGAAATTCGAACATTTTTCTCCCCCGGCAAAAGTCGACAAAAGCCCGATTCCGGTGTTGGGCCTAGCTCCGAACGTCATCTTGCGCAATATGTTGCATAAGCCATGCACGCGGGCTGGTTGAGATTGCCGCAAAGTGCGGCCACAATCAGGCTTCCTTTCGGTAATCCAGACCTTATGACTTTGACTTTCGACGATTTTCGGCCTGGCCGCTTCGGAACGTTCGGTCCGCGCCATGTCACACGCGAGGAAATCCTCGCCTTCGCCGCCGAATTCGACCCGCAGCCGATGCATCTCGACGAGGCGGTGGCATCGCGCTCGATGCTGAAGGGGCTCTCCGGTTCCGGCTGGCATCTGTGCTCGATCGTGATGCGGATGATGTTCGACGGCTTCATCGGGAACACCGCCTCGCTTGGCTCGCCCGGGGTCAACGAGATGCGCTGGCTGGCACCGCTGCGGCCGGGCGATGACCTGATGCTCGACGTCGATGTTGTCGAGGCGCGGATATCCCGTAGCCGGCCCGAAACCGGCATCGTGACCTTCAAATGCGCGGTGCGTAATGCCGCGGACCAGGCGCTGTGCGTGATGGTCTCGCCGATCATGGTGCGGCGGCGCAACGACGTGGTGGCGGGCTGATGCGTTTCTTTGAGGATATGGCGGTCGGCCAGCGGCGCGAAGTGGGATCGTTTGCGTTCACGGCCGACGCGATCAAGCGCTTCGCCGCGCAATTCGATCCCCAACGCTTCCACCTTGATGAGGAAGAAGGCCGCAAATCGCTGTTCGGGGGGCTCGCCGCATCCGGCTGGCACGTCGGCTCGGTCTGCATGAAGCTATTGGTGGCTGACGCTCAGCGGCAGAGCGCCGAGGCGTTGGCGCGTGGGGAAGAGGTCGCGGTCTGGGGGCCGTCGCCAGGATTCCGCGAGCTGCGCTGGATCAAGCCGGTGCTGGCCGGCGACATCATCAGCTTCGCGAGTGAAATCGTGGCGCTGCGGACTTCCGAGACGCGTCCCGAATGGGGTATCGTGCAGGGGCGCAACACCGGCACCAACCAGCGTGGCGAACTGGTCTATTCGATCCTCGCGACCGCGTTCGTGCCGCGCCGGAACTTCCGTGCCTGAGTAGATGCAATCCGGCAACTGTTGCGGTGTTTTTAAGCACAACGACGGAACGAAGGCCGCGCTAACACATTTTGAACCTTGTCGCGATGATAGTGCGCGCGGGATAGGAATTTGGGGACGACGATGGCGGATCGCAGTGGCTTGAGGCTTTTGGGGTTTATCTTTGCAACCGTGACGCTTGCGGTGATGTTGGCGACGGGGCTCGTCGTGAAGGGCTACGCTGACGGCGCCTATTCGCTCGAAACCACGCAGGCGGCGAACGGATAAGGCGTCTTTCAGAAGCGGGCCATGGTCAGCTTTCGTTAACCAATCGGGCTCAAATCGGTCTCGGTGCGCCGAGGGGCAAGCCGGCTGCTCTCAGCGCAGCCACATCGTCGCCAGAACGACGACCGCGACGATCAGGAGGCCGACGAAGCGGATCAGGATCGTCCCCACATTTTGCGGTGCGCTGCGCAACGGAATGGGGTCGGTGTTGTCCGGCCGGATGCTTTTCATGGCGACGTGTCCTGAACAGCCCGCGTCGCTGTGAATCGCGCCGCCAGCTGTTCGTCGCGGCCACACGCCGGCACGTTCAACGCCGCGATCCGATTTCGGGGCGGAATCGAAAACCGCCGCGTCCTGTCGAACGCGGCGGCGGGAACGAGGCGTAAAAGGTAAGAGCGGATCAGCCGTTGCGCTGGCCCTCGGCCGCACGCTTCCACTGCGCCACATTCTCGGCGATCATGCGCGTGGATTTGATCGTGGTCTGGCTCAGATGCGCATAGCCCGAGATTTCGCGCTGAACGCGCTGGCCCTCGACATGCAGCCATTCGCGCAGGCTCTCGAGTTCGGAAATCAGGTTGGTGATTTCGGAGAGCGAGGTTCCGGCCACGCGCTGGATCAGCGAATTGAGGTTGTTGACGGTGGCCTCGCCATTCGGCTCGGTGCCGGGCTCGCCGGGGCGGCGCAGATAGGCGATGTCGTTGCGAACGAATTCGCGGATGCCAGCCTCGACCTCGGTCGCGGCAGCGACGCCGTTGTCGGCGGTCTCGGTCTCTCCCGTCTTTTCCGAACGCATGACACTCATCGGCTTATCCCCTATTTCGGGTCTTGGCGCGCACACTCCCGCACCACGATCGTTCTCAGGGGCCATCAGGAGGTCTGAATTTGACCACAACGCGGCCAGTTTGCGGCACGGCTGGATGATTCCACGGCTTTGCCGTGGCAGCGGTTCGACTCACCAGCTTCGCTTGAAGCCTGCGCTGATGCTCTTGCTGATTGTGCCTTGCCCGGTCTCGCCGATCGATCCGGAGACGTTGACGCCGTCGAACAATTTCTGTTCGGCGCCGATCTTGCGCAGCCATTTCTCGTCGGTCGACGACATGGTCTGGCCCACGCTGACACTGGTGCCGGTGTCGAACACGCTTAATTTCGCCGATTGGTCGGTCTCGTAATTCCGGATCGCGTACACGCCATTACCGGGGACCGGGACGATGCCCTGCTGCGTTACATTGTAACCGTTCTGCAGTGACAGCGAGTATTGCTCGGTGAGCGGTACGGTCTTGCTCAAGGAGGTGCCGAGCCTGGTCTGCTCCTGGTTGGGATCGACGCGGGCTTCGACCGCCGTCTTGTCCCACAGCGGGCCGGCTCCGGGCGCGGTGATCGCGGCCCAGGCGGTGCCGGACGACTGCGGTTCGGCGCCGCCATTGGCGAGCTTGTCCGACAACAATTCCGACGTGGTCTTGGGCTGCTGGCGCACCACGGTCATGTCGGCCCCGATCCTGGTATCCAGGAACGGCGAAACCGCCTGCTTCACCGACACCGACGCGCCGTTCGGCTTGTCGTTGGCCGACCAGGTGAGTTCGCTTCCGCTCGCGCCGGGCGTGGCTGACCGCGGCTTTGCCCCGGCGCGGTCGTTCAGCGTGGAGGCATCGACATTGAGCTGGCTCCAGTCCAGCTTGCTGACGTCGATATCCTTCATGATGTCGGCGTCTTTGGCAGCGGCTTCCTTCGCTTCAGAGTCCTTGGCGTCAGCGTCCTCGGCATCCGCCTCGTCCTCCGTCGCATGGTCGGTCGGCTGCATCTGTGCGCCGTTTGGCGCCGTCTGCGCCAGGGACGGCCGCGCCGTGGACAGCACCAAAGCCAGGACCAAAAAGGAGGCCGAGGATATCATTAGGGCAACCGTCAGCGGGGAGGCCGCACCCGCAGCGATCGACGGCCTGAAGGCCGGTGTTCTGAAAATCATGACTTCGCCCGCACCCACGAAGAACACCTGTGTACCATGCGGGAGTCTGATTGCAACAACATGGCAGCTTCGATTCACGGCATCGTCAGGTCCTGTGACCGCAATGCCATTCATCTCGTCGCCGGCCGAGCCATTGATCTCCGCAGTGGAGATCTCCGCCGTGGAAGACGCGATCCGAAGGGGCTGGGATCCGGATCGCGCCGTCGCGCCGCGCGGGCGAGCTTACGCGTACGAAGTCATCCTCGGCAAATGAATTGGTTGGCCGATGACCTGCTCCACGAGGTCGAACGTATCGACCACAACCTTGATGCTGAGGAGGCGCCCGGCCTTGAACTGCGCGAAATGCGCGACGCGCAGCGAGATCGGCTTGTTCGATCCGTGGGTCGTCAGCGAAATCCGCAGCATCGATGCCGCCGAGTCCACGCCCAGCAGAACGCTTTCGCGGTCGAACCGGCGGACCCTGACATTGTCGGCAATCTTGCGGATGACGTCGATCACCGCGACCTTGCCGCGCCGCGCACCGAAGAACGGAAACATGTCGATCGGGCCATAGATCGCCCAATCGACATCCTCATCGATGACGGCGTCAATATCCTCGAACTGGCGCTCGTTGATCGCGCGTTGCAATGCGCGCGAGAAACGCCAGAGACTATGCTCTGTCATAAATAACCTGCGTCCTGAACTGGCTTGCAAAACCGGCACCGGCACAAAAATGGACGTCATCATCAATGGCGTCCGGCTCGATTGCCGACATTTTTTTCTGTCTCGCTAAATAAGCGATAGTGCCGCGAATGCAACCTCCGTTTGGCGTGGATGTCGGATTTTCCTTGATTTACCGTAATCTAACGGTGCCGACGTCGGCGATCCCCGCGCACTCCTAACCGGACCTCTCGCCCACCAGCAGCGCCCTCCGATCGCGGGGAGGAACAAGAGGAGCCGCGATTGCTGATTTGTCCCACGCAATGCATTGCCGCCTCCGGTCCATGGAACCACGATGCGTGCTCGCAGTTAAGGATGCGACATTCACGCGTTCAGTTCCGGAGACCTCGCCATGAAAGCCCTGATCTTCGCCTTGACCGTTGCCGCCTTTGCGTTGCTCTGCGCGTCGTCCGCCGAAGCCAAGGGCTGCCTCAAGGGCGCCGTGGTCGGCGGCGTTGCCGGCCACTATGCCGGCCATCACGGCGTGCTCGGTGCCGCCGCCGGCTGCCTCTATGGCCGCCATCACGCCAATCAGCAGGACAGGCAGCAGGACCAGCGGACGCAGGGGCAGGCGAGCGGGCAGGGCAAGCTGTAAATCCGTCGCGGTGAACGTCGCCGAGACCCCATCACACTATGTCGGGGCTGTGATTTGGCCGAGCATCCCGTCAGACGAGGCGCTACGCAGGCGAGAAGATCTTGCGCGCGTCCATCGGCGTTGGCCGCAGGGCTGGTCGTTCAAGAAGGGAGACTACGATGAATTTGAAAGCAGGCGTCACCGCAATTGCGTTCGGCGTTGCGGCAGTGTTCGTATCCGGCTCGCTTCCCACTCAGGCGTTTGCCGCGCCGGCAAGTGTTCTGAAGACGGTCGACACCGACAACGACGGGACGGTCGACCTCAACGAAGCCAAGGCTGCGGCGTCCGCCTTGTTCGACCGTCTGGACGGCGACCACGACGGAACGATCGACCGCAAGGAGCTTCGTGGTCGCCTGTCGGCGAAGGAACTGGCTGCGGCCGATCCAGATCATGACGGCACCTTGACCAAGGATGAATATCTTGCGCTGGTGGAGCTACGCTTCAAGGCCGCCGATCCCGACAAGGACGGCACGCTCGACGCCAAGGAGCTGCGGTCCGTGGCTCGCCTTCTGAAATAGACGGCCTTGGGATCGAACGGTCATCCGGCTGTCCTGGCATCGGATGCGCGATGGTGCTTGTCGCCCTCGCGCATCACCACGGAGATGGAGCGCGAACTTCGGAAGGTCCAGCGTTTCCTTGGTCCGAATCATATCGACATCCTCGAACCTCATCGTGAGGAGCGTCGCGCAAGCGATGCGTCTCAGATGAGGTCAGAGGCGCACGACCGGATGCGGCGTGAAGCGAGCTTGATGTGAGCCGGATCGTAGGCCGCGAGCTGGCGATATCGGGTCGCGACACGCCGAGATTGTGATGCTAGGTTCGTCGGCGGCGGGGAGCACCTGCTTCCTGCTTCATACCGAACGGGAGGACGAGATGCCTGAGAGCGTCTACAAGGTCATTGAACTGATCGGCACCAGCAGCGACTCCTGGGAAAAGGCCGCCGCCAACGCGGTCGAGCAAGCCGCGAAATCTCTGCGAGAGCTGCGCGTCGCGGAGGTCGTTAAACTCGACATGCAACTGGACGCCAAGGGAAAAATAGAAGCCTACCGCGCCAAGCTCAACGTGTCGTTCAAGTTCGAGGGCAGCTGAGCTCAAGGTCACCTCGTCCCGCTCGCGGGGCGAGGGTCGGATTTGAGGCGCAGCGAAACGGGTGAGGTGCTCGCCGCGTGCGAGCAATTGAGATCAATGAAAAGCGTCATTCCGGGGCGCGCAAAGCGCGAGCTGCGATGTGCAATCGCACATCTGAGAATCCATAACCACGATCGGGAGTATGGATTCCGGACAGCCGCTGACGCGGCTTCCGGAATGACGGCGGAGTTTGTGGCGAGAGCGGAGCGGAGCGCCAATGACCGATGGCACCAACGCCATCGTCCGGCGCCGACTGCCCTGGAGCGTGACGCGTTGCTGCCCTCGACAGGGTTGCGGTAACGGCGTCACCTGACTTTGCGATGTCCGCTCAGGGAGCATAGGCGGATGGACACCCGCAATGCTTTGAGGCCTCGCGCGGAGGCATCCGTTCAGGGGCGAACGGGCAACGTCATCGACATCTCGGATGTCCGGCGCCAGCCAAATTTCTCATACATGGGCATGGCCATCGCAGTCGCATGCAGGATCAGGTACTCAAGATCGCGCCGCCGGGCCTCCTTCATCGCAATCTCCATCAACGCGCGTGCGAGACCTTGTCCCCGGCAGGACGGATCAACAAACAGATTGAGGATGTAGCCGCGGCACGCCTGGAGCGGGTGAGCGGGATGGGGAGGCCAGTCGATCACCATCATGCCCAGTCCAGCCGTATCAACCTCATGAAGTCGCGCGATCCAGCCGAAATAGGACTCGTCGTCGAGGCGGGGCTTCAGCCAGTCCCTGAACGCGCTCGTCGATGGCTGCACGATCGCATCGGTCCGGCCGGATGCCTTGAACATCTCGTGACGGTGACGACAAATCAGTTCGAGGTCGCCCGCCACCACCGGACGATAGGTGGCGGCACTACTTGCGGGTGAACGCGATTCAGTGGTCATACGTTTTCCCCCGCGACGTTTTGCGACTGGCGCGGTCTATCGCCAGCGCGGCATGAGCAAAGCCGCTCCGGACCGATGCCGCTCCCGAGCTCATCCCCGGGGAGCATCGCGCAAGTCGAAGCATGGCCGCGAATGACGGCCGCGCAAGCCACCATCCTTCGAAACGTCAGGCTTCGCCAGACATTTCAGATCACGTCCTTCACCAACGTCCATCCCACGAGCCAGGCCGCGAAGCCGATGACCGCACCGAGCAGCGCGCCGGCCCATCGGCGTTTCTGCCATGCCAGCGCGCCAGCGATGGCGCCGAGCAACAGGCCGGGGCTGCCGAGCACGAGCGCGATCAGGAGAAGATCGGAGGGATTGTTGAGGATGCCGATGTCGGACAGGCGCTACCTCCTCGTCGCGCCGGCGCGCGGCTTCCTCGAAATTCAGGTCGGCCGCCGCTTCGCGCATGCGGGTTTCGCGATCGGCCAGCACACCTCGCGGCACAGCCGGCTGGCCCTCGGGAAATCTCTAGATTGTCCCGGTCGCACCGGCGAAGATTTCGATGACTACGGCTCGATTTCCTGCCCTGCCTTGGACGGTCGCGTTGTCGTACAAATACTCGTGTGGTGGGGCGGCCTTGACGGCAAAGACGCGCGAGCGGGCGCTGGGCCCCAGAAGCTGAAAGACGTTTCTGGCCCTACCCGTGCGCAAGAAAAGGTTATTCCGTTCCGCGCCAGCGCAGTCACTGTATCCGACGATCTGGAACTGCAATGACTTGTCGGCTTCAAATCGGTTGAGCTGTAGCACGAGAAGAGGATCAAGCTTGGTCGAGGTTTTGACATGCCTCCAATCGACGCCGAAATCCATCATAAAGAGGTACTGGCAGATCGCGGCACCGGGCGGGAGCATGGCGACGTCCGCAGGCAGATGGCCGGCCTCGGTGCGGGACGTTGCGACCTCGTTTGGCTGGTAGGGAAAGACAGCATTGCTATGAACTTTTGCCAGTTCGGAGCACTGCGGCTGCGGCGACGCCATATTCGGCATCTGCTCAACAGGACCGGGCGGGGTGTATTGCGGCAGCGGCTGCGGCATCCGTCCCATGGCATTTTCTCCCGTTGTTCGCGCGGCATATCAAAGGCGAGCCATAGAGGGGCCGGCTCCCGCGGCCATGACTTGTAGTGGCGTGAGCCGCGCGGAAAGTTCAATGTCGAGGTCGGGGCCGTGCGCTTGCCAGGTGGGGCCGATGTTTGCGGACGCGACGGTCGTCGCCCATGTCGGCTCGGGTCGCCGGTTTCAGGGCCTGCTGAATGAGGCCTGGCGCGTTTCGTGGCGCCAACCGGGACGACCACTTAGCGAGCAGCCGCAGTTTTTTGGGTGATCCACAACAGTCATCCAGGGGTGAGGTGGCGAGCCATGATGAGCAATCGCGCATCCGGGAAACCACAACCACGATCGGGAGGATTGATTCCGGACAGGCGTTGACGCGGCTTCCGGAACGATGGCGGAGCATGCGGCGCACGGAAGAGATGGTGCCATGGGACGAGCATCGACCGGTGATGGCGCGTCACCTGCTGATCAACCGCTGCCGGCTACCTCTTCTTCCACCCGCCGCGATGTCCCGGCGCGCCGCCGGTCGAGGTTGGGGTTGTTGCTTGCGGCGAGACGTTCGCATTTGGTCTTGAACTCGCCGTCCAGAACCTTGGCGCCGAACTTCCCTTTCTGGCTCTTGAGTTCGAACTCCTCACTGCAGGAGGTGCAGAAGAAATCAGCGAGCGGATTATTGTTGGGGAAGGACGCCATCTTCGCATTGCCGCAGTGCGGACAATACGCCCAGGTGCCGACCCAGGATTCCGTCCACGCGCGGACCTTCTGCGAGCCGCTGTTATAGGACGATTGCGTTTCTTCGAAGCCGAATCTCATTCCGCAATCATTACCCCATAACCCGTCCCGGTGCGGTGTTTCTTATCCAAACAATCCCCATTTAGCCGATGATCCTTCCTTCGGCTTCTCCTTCCGTATGAACGCGAGTTCCACTTCGCGGATATAGAGGAAATTGTTTTTCTGTCTATCCCACATCGGGTCTTCGCCATCGTAGTCAATCGGACCCACCTCCAGCGATATGGCACAGGCGTCATAGGCGGAGCTTCTGACCCGGTGCCAAGCGTCGTCGTAAATGTCTTCCCTAATCGAACAACCGCCCCCTATGAAGGATACGTCGCTGTGCTGGTCCGCCGGATGATACGCCAGGAAGCCCAACGAGCCCGATGGACCTTCCGGTATCTGCCAGTCATACGCGCCGCGAACGAACATCAGGTCGGTTCGCATCCCTCCTGCATCGCCAACTTCGGAAATAATGAAGTCGTAATTTTCTGCGATCCGGGCGTTTACGCTGAAGCCCGCTCCGCGTTTCGTATGCAGCGTTTGTCTCCAGGTAATGGGCTCCAAGTTCATGAACGAATATGGGATCATGCTGTCCCCGCTGCCAAAGATGGCGTGCTAGACCGTGATACAATCTGACTATGTGGTTAGGTAGTACAAGGCCTCAAAGGGAAATGCCGAGTCCCATTAGAGTACTTCCTTCGGCGAAAAGCTTACACGAATTTTACGCTATATGGCGTGCGCATTTCCTGCGCAAAGCGAGTTTCCGAAAACCGGGACTTTCAGAGAATGCGCTAACAGACGGCGATGTCGGTAAAGTATCTCTCTTCGCTCACGTAGACAGATGTTGCGACTGCCGTTTGCTATCGCTTCTTCCATCCACCTCGATGTCCCGGGGCGCCGCCGGTCGAGCGCGGGGAATCGCCGAATTCGGCGCCGGACTGCCACGAGTCGGTGGGCTGGAAGATCTTGCTACCGCCCGGCCTGATGTCGTCGAGCGCGGGCTTCTTCGGCAGCGCGCGGGCGGGGCGATAGGGCCGCGATTCCGGGCCGTGCATTTCGTCGAGGTGGGGTTCGTGGACTTTGGAGGAGGCGCGGCTCGTGGATGCCCCGCCCCTACACTCCTCGGACGAGGGACTACCGCCGTGGTTACCCCCACCCCGACCGCCTTCGGCGATCGACCCTCCCCACAAAGCGGGAGGGAGAAGAGGCACCGCCGCTGCGATTCAGCACACGGTAAGTTGGCCCGGTGTCGACGTCACCAAGAATTTCAGATCACGTCCTTCACCCACATCCACCCCGCGAGCCGGGCGACGAAGCCGATGACCGCCCCAAGCAGCGCGCCGGCCCATCGGCGTTTCCGCCATGCCAGCGCACCGGCCAAGGTGCCGACGACAAGGCAGCGCCGCCGAGCAAGAGCGGGATTTTCAAGCAGGCTCACGGGATCGCTGAGGATTCCGATCTCTGTCAGACCTTACCTCTTCTTCCACCCGCCACTGGGTGCCAGGGTTGCCGCAACCGCTACGACGCGCCCGTGCGCCACCGGCATCAAGGGCCCGAGCCCGAGAACCACGCGCCGTCGGCGACCTCTCCTGCATCGGCAATCAGGACACACGATC
>Ga0307507_10008160_pt1 | contig 14689 bp, 6 predicted proteins | sample 7_EM_MG_FD_207223 | JGI IMG/M metagenome (GOLD analysis project Ga0307507, IMG submission 207223) | Populus trichocarpa ectomycorrhiza microbial communities from riparian zone in the Pacific Northwest, United States - 7_EM | ecosystem: Host-associated > Plants > Roots > Unclassified | place... | reverse complement strand
AATCTAATTAATTATAGAAGAGACTAAGATAACTTACTTTATTAACTTATTAGATTAAATTAATGTTGTTAAGTAGTGAAATATATGTAAGAAAGGGTCTCCTATACAAAATCGCGATAATTTAAGTTAAGCCTCACTAAAACTCGCACCATAGGCCCTCAGACGGCAGGGCAGACTTAAGGCTAGTAGACAGCTGATTGGTTAAAAAGGGGTAGCGTTTTTTAGATGGAGACTAGTGACACTTTGGTATTAATAAGTCGGCCTTAAGCTCTGCCCTTGCCGTCTAAGTCGCTTACTGAGATAACTTAGAGCGACGACGCGCGCATCTACCCCACCATCAAAACAATACACCCCATATAGCCTTACCAATATAGCTCCAATTTATATAAATAATGGTTTATTTTATAGCTCTACTTTAAGGCTATAAAATAAAGTTTTATTTACACAATTTAAAGCCAAATTGGTAGAGTTATGGGGGGTGCTTATTTTTAGAGGGAGAGGGGCCAGATTCGGAGCCTCTCCGGGCAGCACCATCCCACAGCACCGCGCACAGACTCACGTGACCCCGCACGGACCACTATCGCCAACTTTATACTCGATTTTGAAAAAACTAGGCACTATTTACAATTGTAATACTCGTATAATCGTCCGTTAATCTTAACAGAATCCTTCCCCTTCTTTTCGCCACGCGTCTGCTTAGCCTTGGGCGACCTAATGGCAATTACTAGGACCTTTGGAGCCTTAGGTGCATCTATAGAGACCACCCGTCGCCGTCACTTTAAGGCTGACCAAATGACCACCTCTTCTCGCGCAGGTTCGTCCTCAATTACACTAGGAATAGACAAAATCAACCCATAATCACCAGCAGCTAATCAAGTATAGGTCCGCCGAGCTTTAATACGCGCGGCTCTACCTAATTAATAAAGCAGGATAGGTTCCGGCTCTTGATGCTTAACAGGTTCTTCTAGGGACACGACTTTAATTTCCTTACTGCTTTCCTTACCAAATATGTCTAAATAAGTCCCTGCAAGAATCTCCGAGTTATTGCGCCACGTATTCTCGTCCTCCCCTAAAATATTAAGCAATAATACCTTTTTACCACCCCCCATAACTTTGTTATACGCCATAGTTAGATCCTAATTATTTATACCGCCGTAGTCCTCATCACCCTTATCTATATTATCGGGCGGTTCTTTATCTACAACGCCGTTGTCGCCGAGATTGACGTTAGCGTATGGGTCGGGAGGCATTAGTTAAACAAACCTACGCCACTCCTCCTCTTAAGCGTCCTTTTAAAGCTCCCTTACAGCCTTATCAGCTACGCGCTCTACAGTCTCTGCGCTCGTTTAACCACGTTAATTGGCCTTACCATACTACTTAAGAGGTGGTGGCTGCCAGCGAGCCTATAGTAAAACCAAAAAGGGAGCGCCTTTGGGTAAAGCTCAAAGCGTTACCTGCTTACTTAAAAAGGCCATTTGCGACGCCTTAAAGGCTTCAAATTAATCTATAAATAAGGCAATCTCGTCCTCCAGGTGCTGTTTAATAAGATCAATAATACAGAGGGCGGACAACTGTATTCTAGTAAGAGCTTTTAGCCACTTAGAAAGATTCATTAGTAGCACCTAGCTTTTAATATAGCCTGGCCTCCAGTTAGATTCCGCTAGGATTGCGGTAGCGACGCACCAGCAAGGGTAAACAAGCGTTAAAGGAATAGAAAAGCGTTTAATATAGCTGCGTATAAAAAGATATCAACATAGGAGGCCGAATTGGTAAGGATCCTCGCACTCACAGTCGCCCAACTTCTACTCCCTTACCTCTGTAATCCTCTCCGCACCTATGGGGTCTTTTAAGGCTTCTTCCACTACTAGGCGGAGTTAATTAAAGATCTTCCTTACTACAAAATGCGTTAACTTGCCACTTAAGGTCATAAAGTATAGCTTAAACGTAGCTAGGGTTAGCTCTTAAAGAACAGCTACTTTGGATTTATATTCATACTAGATTAGTTCGGTACATTTAGCTAAAATAAACTTCTTAATCTAAACCACGCATTCCTCAAGGCTAAGCTAGTAATTAGTAAACGCCTTAATACCCTAATTAAGCGACTCTGCCCATTAGGACGCATGTGCGCCTAGATTTGGAAGCTTACTATATATAAGTAAAAATTAGGAGCAGAATTTAGGGGTAAAAGGGGTAAGTTTACTTAGGAATAGTATACTGCGTATAAGGGAAGCCTGTATTAAAATATATAGGGCTCCTATACATTTTAATACAGGCTTCCCTTATACACAGCATACTATTCCTAAGAAGAATTTTCCTCTTTAACTAAAAAATATTACCAAAACTTACTTTATATAATAGGTAATAAGCTGCTGTTCTACGCGAACGTAGTACGTCTATAAATAGATCTTATCCTCAGCGCTTAGCTTATCTAATAACGCCTACCTATTAATATTAAGGTCCTCTACCGTCGCGGATTTTAGGTACGGCTATACTAACACCTTTAGCTCCTTTCATTCCTCCTCCAAATAGCCTCTTGGCCGCTTTGCTTTCGTCTTAACACCTTAATTAATCCTCTTCTTAATAGCCTTAGCTGCGTGCCATTAGCAAAACTGCTAGAAGGCGCTTAAGAGTTATCCTACTAGAAGAGCTGCCTTAAGGCCTTTGCCAAAATCAGTAATAATAACACACAGAGCACGCTCCTAGAAGCTTGTTTACGCGTACTCTAAAATAAATTGCCAGTCCTCTTCCAATTTGGATTTTATAAGTGACTAAAAAGCTAGAAACGAATAGCCCATATTTATAACGCCTGTAATCTGGCCTAGAAGAAGCTTTGCTCAATTAGTATTAAATGTAGCGTCCATCTAGCACGCAAAGTTAAGTATAAACCTCTAGCTAAGGTTTTCCTATATAGGTAGCTAAAAGACTAACTGCTAGAGGCTCTAAGTAACCGCATAGCCAGTCTCTAGGCTTATTATGTATAAATATTAAGCGCGGTAGTTAAAACCGTGCTCCTAGAGGAGTAGTTCAAAGGCGCCTAGGGTATGATTTTAACCACCGTTTCCAGAAGGAAGGCCACCAAGACCCCTATATAAGTTATAATACTTCTTCCTACTTATAGCCAATTTACGGGTATTAAGCTAACGCATTGCTGTTAAATAGGACTCCTTTATAGCTCTTAAAGTATAAGCCCTAGCGCAAGCTTCCTAGGCGTCAGGCAGTCAATCCTTATAGGCGGTGAATACTAGAGGGTTAGCAATAAAGGCGTGCTCCTCTAAAGGACTCTCACCATACAAAGGATTAGAGACAGTAAGCCGCCATACTATACCTAATTAAACACCACCTTTCTTACATACCTAGGATACTCGTAGACAATAAAGACAGCCACACTAGCTAGTAGTAGTATACTAGCGCTATTGGTTACTTCCCTCTCTAGTAAAATTGTCTAAATTCCAGTAGTTCTAAGTGTATTCACTATGGTGCTTATAAGCAAATATTTAACAGAGTTTCTTAGTCCCTATAAGGTTGCCAGAGTATTTAATAATTAGGAACCCCTTTATAAACATATAGTCCTAAAGTCTATTAAATACGGCCTCAATTAAGTCAAATTCTTCGCCAGTTTTAGGGAAAAGAAGGTAGTGGGTAGGCATTGAGTTAACAACCTTTTTCACCACCACTACTAAATCTGGATGCAACCGTGGGTTTGGCTTCCACTCAGGGCGCTTAATTTTAACTTCTAGTGACGGCGATCGCAGCCATAGTACGTCATAATCCTCGGCAGGCTGTATAGAGGACGCACAACGTTCACGACGGGTAGGGGTTAAAGTTCCGGGTAATAGAAGGGGGGGGAAGGATTCCTACAAGGCCTTTTGCATAAGATATTCATCCTGCGCAGGTTGATTCTCCTCCAGCTAATGGGTGCGCTCAATTAACTAGGGCCTGCCAATCCAGGGTAAAGCTTATAGAGCCTTATACAAAGTAGTTTAGGCAGGGGGTAGTATATCTAGAATCTTAATTAGGTTGCTCTGGCGATCACCAGGCCTTTAAATTAGAGTATTAAAATAAGCGGCAGAAGAAGCAGTAGGGATAGCTATATAGCGGAACCTGGGCCGTAGGAGCATGTTAATATTAGGAAGGAACGAATCAATATTAAAAGAAGAACTGTCAGCCATGTCAAGTAATAGAAAGTTAATATAGCCTTTAAATATTAAGAATTTGGGGCGCATTTATAGGCAATATTAAAAAAAAATTTAAAGTCGCTGTTATTATATATCGGGCCTTAATTTCTTGCCCAACATTAATGTATACTTTATGCGCTGTCTAGGGTAGTATCTTTACATAATAGATTATCGATTTGGCGCATTAACTCTATCTATTAACTACGTGGTGGTTATTTTATCAACATACGCAAATCGTCGTGTTGGTATGTAATTTTGAAGATCTTATGCGTTGGCGATAGTGGTCCGTGCTGAGTCACATGCGTCTATGCGCGGTGCTGTGGGATGGTGCTGCCCGGAGAGGCTCCGGGCCAGATTAGTCAGCGCAGAGCCTCAATCTAAGGGGTCGTTCGGTTGCAGCTTCAGATTGAATCTAAAGGGTTCAGAACAGAACCGATCTGAAGCTCAAATCTGATTCTGACGCGATCGTTCGGTCAATCTGACGACTTTCTGATCTGAAGCTCCTCCAGATCGGCAAGCGCGTCAAAGTCGCAAGCTATACCATATATAGAATCTAAACTGAGGTCTTGGCGTCAGTTCAAATCTGGAGCTCAAAGCTCCTCATTTTAAACTCCAGATTGAATCTGAAGCTTTGTATACGCGCCCAATCAACAACTCCTTATAATATGGCGTCTCTGCCCACCCTAATTGCGACACTATAGTCGCAACTGCACGTATTTTATAACGCCCTTATTCTAACTTTTGTAATTATAATAATACTCCTTCCACAGGGCGTCCGTACTCAGCATACTAATATATAGCAAGGCACAACATAGACGGCGCAATTGCTTTATGGCTATAAGGCATGACTTTTAAGTGTTACCCGGATAAGGCCAGACGTGTTTAATAAGCTCCTTAATTGGCTGCAGGAGTATAGTGGCCTTAAGGATATAAAGCTTCTATTAGTGGCTAAGAAGCTCATAATATTCCTAATAATATTTAGTAATAATGCGTTATATAAGTTACTAAGTAAGGTAACACAGCACTTATTGGCGATAATCTACCAGTAAGTATTTGGCGACTAGCTAAATTTCTTATATTAATTTGCTGCCTTATAGAGCCGTATATAAAGTTCTTTCTGGCCTTCTAAAATTATATAAGGAAGTTATTTAACTTCCTAAAAATGTTACCCCAGAAGAGATTGCTGAGGATCCTAAATAATATCTTTTTTTTGCTAATTGTATTAGAGCTCTTAATAGTACTTATCTTCCTATTTCTATTAAGGGTGGGTATACAAAGTAGGCTCTATAGTGTAGTAGAAAGGGAGGATTAACGCAGAATATACTTATGGCTGTTAACTTCCAGATAAACTTTATATACGTCCTAGCTGGGTGGGAGGGTACTGCTTATAATAGCAGAGTGATTAACTCAGCTAAAGTTAAAGGATTTAAAGCCTTACCTAGTAAATACTACGTCGCAGATGCTGGGTACTCTAATACGCCTATAATACTGACTCCCTACTATGGCGTATGATATTATCTTTGTAAATGGGTATAAGTAAATATAAGGCCTTAGAACTCTAAGGAGCTTTTTAATCTTTAATATATGGTATTAAGGAATATATTAGAGCGTACTATAGGTGTTTTTAAGCATTGGTTTAGGTTCTTTAAAGCTAGTAGGCGCAATTTGCCTTTAAGGACGTAGATTAAGGTAGTATATGCTTTAACAGCTGTCTATAACTTTATTAATATATATAATTTAGATAATCTAGATAGCTTTTAAGAAGGGGAGAATAAGGATATAGATGAGGATATAGATAAGGAAGACGCAAGGCTTGTGGAAGAAGGAAGCGATATAGGTATAAACTAAAGACGTGATGAGATCGCGCGACTTATGTGGGAGAGTTACTGCTAGGTAATTGGCAGGCCAATTAATTAAGAATCTACGGTAGATTTGGTGTATTTACTATAGAAATCTATGTACTTTCCCTCTGTATATTGCTCCTTAATTGCGTATATAGTAAGACGTTAAAGAATAATTAAAATCTCACCCAAATCTTGCTTAGATATCACCCAAATTCTAGCCCAAATCTTGCCTAGATCTTGATTAAATCCTACCTTCCTAATCGACCTTCCTGCCAGTTAGAATATTATTAATTAAGCTTTGCCGAAGCTTTGTAACTCCAGCTGTTATAAAAAACAATCTAGCAGTTAACTTGGTCTTAAAAGCCTGTAGGATAACTAGCTACTCTGCCGGATTTAGGTGACTAAACTCCTTAATAAACTCTATAGAGGCCTTCTCTTAAGGAGACTTCTGGGTAATTAACTGTCTAGTGGCTCTCATCTCCTTGGTAATCTATTCTACTGTCTCTTTTAGAGAATTTATTACTTGCCGTGTTTACTGGCACTTTAAATTAGATTTAGCCTCTCTAGTAGCTTGTTTAATAGCCCACTTCCTTATTACTAATAAGGAAGCTTAACTTGGTGTTAAGGAGGAAGATCCTACTATTAAAGGAGTATTTAAGTGCTTAATAGAAGGTGAGCTTAACTAACTGCGTTTAATAGAGTTACAAGCTAATCCTGACTTAAAGTCCTCCTTATCTTCCTTCTTACCTTCCTTATCTATCAAATCTGTTGCCTGCAAGGCCGCAATTACAAGAAGCTCTGGGTCTATACAGCTTTTAATTGCCTTATTAATCAACCTCACATTACTCCCTATTACTAGAACTCCCTTAAATAGCTTCTATAGTATATTTAGGAAGGTAGGTAGCATATTACGAAACTTTATAGCTTTAGGATTGGCATTAAAGTATATATCTATAACTTCCTCACTAGCAATAGGCACGCCTTTAGCTTTATTCTACCCCCAGCTAGAGAGGGTATAGAGCTTGTAACGGAACCTTGTAGTAGTAACTACGGTGGGTCCTATTATTGGGCTAGGTATGTAGGTAAGAACAATTTAACAACGTAATAATAATTAGTGGAGTAGTTGCCCAACAGATTAACTCTAATTATATTCTAAGATTTACTATAAAGAGAGAACTATCTAGGTAGGGACTATAGTCCTTTAAATACACAACTATACGCCTAAGAAATCCCTTCGCTCTGTAAAGTACGTGTGCTCTATACGCTCTGTACAAATTATACAGATTACACAGATTATATAGATCACGCTATATAACCTCGGTTACCATTCCTCGTCACATAGTTCTACCGGCTCCATTCTGGACCGTGCCTATACTAACTAACTAGCTTCCTCCGACTCTTCTCCAAGTAGTCGTAATATTGTACTTAAGCTGTCTGTAACACTATCTCCCTCCTCTTTATCTTTGTCCCTGAAGATTCCTAACATCTCCAAGTTGTCTACTAGAGGTGTAATATCCGTTTAATTAGTCTGGCTAATATCCTTACTTATTATACCTAAAGCATCTTCTTCTTCTTCTACAGCTCGCCGGTCTTGTACTATTGCTACAATCTTGTCTCTGGGTAAGATAATGCCGTCTCCATATTCTCGTTGTGTAAAAGAGGGGCTGGTCTATGTCGTGTTGGTAAGTCCTACCATTCAACAACCGTCCTCTTGCTTGGAGTGCACTAAAGCAAATATCCGTTCTTCCTGCGACGTTCGTTTGGTTCCTGACGCTAAGTATACACGTCCTATAACTCTTAATAGTCTTTAAGTTCCCTAAGTAACTTGTTATAGGGTCTCGTGTTTAATCTACCGCTGTAAAACTTAATAATGAGCTCTCTGCCTCCCTCGCGGAGCTTTAGCGTACTCGTGCCGCTTATGAGGCGTACTTATCTGCCTTGGCGCGTCTTCTTTATCTTAAGAAGGTTCGTAAGAAGGTTCGTTCTAAGGAGTAGAAACTTGTTTAATAGGGTCTGTCTAAGCTAGGTAATAAAAGGACTGGCTCTCCTCCTATAAGGGAAATAACTCCAAGTAGCTCGGCAATTGCTCCTCTTAGGTCCCCCTTAGGCGACTTATTTTTTAGCAATCCTTTCTTATTAATGCTGCCTAACCTGCTTTTTTTTGATACTCCTATACCTTTCCTATAGCGTTCTCTAGGTTGCTTAGTAGTTCCTAGGTAGTCTTACTATAGCCTATCTACTTTACTTTATACTATGTTTTGTCATCTACGTCCTCATAACTAATAATCTTTAAAACTTGCTATTTGTCCTCTTCTTGCCCTCTATACGTGTCTGCCTTATAGACTGGTGGCTTAATACTCCCGTATGCTAGTTCTAGCATTGCGATATACTATATAGGGTAGATTTTTATTTTAGCTAATAGGTTTAACTTATACATAACTAATAAAATCCTCTATTTAATTTTAAAAGGTCCTAGTCTAACATAGTCTAACTTTTTACTTAGTCGTTGGCTCTTAAAATTTTTATATAGTAGCTACACTTTATCTCCCTCCTTTAGATCTGGTCCCTTAAATCTCTTAGCATCATAGTACCTTTTTATCCTTTACTGTACTAGTTTGGCTATTTCTATAAGGTCTATATAAAGGTTCATTAACATCTCCATCCTTTATTTAGCTGTGCTACTCGTTTTCTTTGCTTAACGTGGCAATAACGACATTTTTAGCTCGTACCCGTAGTTCGCTATAATCTTTGGATAATTATACCTAATTAATCTATCTTAATCCTTTCGCAATAAAGCTCCTAATAGCTTTTCGTTATTTTATAGTTCAGCTTTTCTACTTAAAGCGTCTACTCGTGCATTGTCTGTACCTTTAGTATACTAAATTTCGAAATAGTACTCTGTAAGTATTTCCGCCCATCTAATCTGTCTTTAGTTAAGTTCCTTTATTATTAGGAATCCTGTAAGGTTCTTATAGTCTGTTTTAACTATAAATGGTTTCTCTATGCCTTATAAAAATGCTTTTTATTCCTTAAGTGCTATAACTATACCTAATAACTCCTTGTTATAGATGTTATAGTTTAGTTCTAGTAGTATCATCTTCCAACTATAGTACGCTACTGGATACTATGCGTCCTAGTGCTTTTATAGCAAATATACTCCTAGTGTAAAGTCTAATGCATCTATCTCAATAACCGTATCTAACTTTGGTTAATAGATCTTAAGGATTAGTTCTTAGGTGAATAACTTTTTAAGTTCCTAAAATAGCTTCTTCTACTTACTACCCTAAACCTATAGTTCCTCTTTCTTCGTTAATTGAGTAAACGGCTTGATATTCTTTAACTACTATATAATAAACCTCCTATAGTAGTTGCAAAACCCTAGAAACAATCTTAACTGCGTAACATTCTCTAGTTCTTGCCAACTTACTATAGCTTTAACTTTCTTTAGGTCCATGCTAATTTTTCCTAGTTTAATAATAAATCCTACAAAATTGGTCTTTCTTATAAAGAACTCGCATTTCTTAATTACTACTAGCATTTATTCTTCTTGTAGTCTCTTTAAGACCTATTTAACGTGTTCTCCATGTTCTCCCTTACTTATTAAGTAGATGATAATATTGTTAAGATATACTATAATAAACTCATTAAGGTATTCTCCTAATACACTATTAATTCGCTTCTGGAACGTTACTAGTATGTTTATAAGCCCAAATTGTATAACTAATGGCTTATATAGTTCTTCCTTTAACCTAAAAGCTGCCTTTTATTCGTTGCCTTTCTTAATCCTAATCTAATAGTATACCCACCTTAGATCTATTTTTATAAAGATTTACGCATTGCCTATCCTGTCTTAGATTTCGCTAATTAAGGGTAAAGGATATCTATCCTTTTTAGTAATGCTGTTTAACTATTAGTAGTCTATACACATCCTAAGTTTTCCATTTTTCTTTAGGATAAACAGTACTAGATATCCTACTAATAACTGCGATAGTCTAATATATCCCTTTTATAAGTTCTTCTAGACAAACTTCTTAAGTGCCACTAACTCGGTTTTAGTAAGCTTATAGATTGGAAAGAACTTTAGACTTATTTCTTCTTCCAACTCTATCTTATAGTCCCATGCTGTATGCTCTAACAGCCTTTTACTTTTTAGCGACTATAACTTTTTGCCATACTTATGGTATCTTTTTGGTACATAACTTAAGCCTCGCTTAGTCTCTTTATATATTACTCTAACTTAGTACTATACTAACTTGGTTTACTGTTGCACCTTATATTATTAAGTATCTCTAATATTAACCTAACCTGTAACCCAATTAATCTTTAGATTATATTTCTATAACTAAGGTATTCCTAGTATCGCCTTGTCCTGTCCTAACGGTAGGATATTAAAAAACATCTTTACTGGTCTCCCTTTAATAGTTAACTGAATAGGTCCTATTTTAAAATTAATAATACCTTCTCTATAGGCTATCTAATCTCCTAAAATCGTTGTAAGTGGATATAGGTGTTCCTTTTATCTATATGGTAACCCCATCCTTTCTACTGCCTTTAGTAATACGTGGTTCCTTATTACTCCACTATCTACTAATACCTTAAACTGCTAATCTTGCCACTTAACTCTTAAATTTAGGTATTATCCTTAAATTCCTTTAAGGGTCTAAGGCTCTAATACTAGTTCCCTCTGGTTCTATACGCCTCCCCTTTTCCTAACTGTTGGCTGCTAAATCCTACCTATACTTAGTCTAACTTTAGCCAATACTTAGTTTATTTCTTTTCCTTTATATACTATAGACAAGTGTTTTTTAGGCACTTCTACTACTATTATCCATCTAGGTATTCTTCTATAAGGAATCTTCCTGGTTAAAGTATTAAGTCCCCTTAACCTTATACTTCTACTAGGTGCCATCTATATACATACTTAGCATCTCTAAACCGTTTTTCTTCTGGTGCCTAATATATCCTTATTAGGTACTTCCGGTTCTTATCTTTTAGTGCTCTATATATATTATACATATTATCCACACAAGCTATCTATAATAGGGTATAATACGCTAAGTAACTTAGGTTAACTCTTAGCTTATCTTCGCTCTTAAGTTTAAACCTCTATCTAGCTAATCTGACTATTAGTCTTTCTTCTATAGGTACTAAGATTTATTATTCACTTCTCTAGTCCCTAGACCCTTCTTTTAGGTTCTTTAACATTATAATTAATACTCCTTTAATGTGACTTATGCGTTTTTCCATAATAGGTTGGTCTTAGATAACTTTTTTATCCAGCTATATATAGAAATCTGCCTATTCGTCGTTGCTTCTTTGCCTATACCACTTTCCGTATAACTAGTTTAGTGTGTATAGTTTATCTATAAGAAAGTACCTTATTATCGCTATATTATAACATCCTTTAGTATGTCTTTTTTTAAACCTAGTTGGGATATCTAGATCCTCTTCTTATTCCAGTTTATCTAACCACTTTACCCTAAGTGTCCCTACACTTAGCCTATTAGTAATTCTTTATATAGGTGCTCTATCCCTTCTATAGTTTAATATACTAGATCTCTGGTCTAGTTTCTACTCTTACTATATAAGGATTCTTATCCTAAACTCATCTATAGTTTCTTATTTTCTGCGTCTTGTAGCTAGATCCTTATAGTCATCTTACTTTTTAATCCTAGTATTAACTTTTTAATCTTTAGGCTAAATACTACGTTTACCTAGGATTGCTAACGTTCTTATTTATTCCCTAAACTTATAGTTCTTAAACTTGCGTCCTATACTTATTCATTTATTATTAAACTAAGTCGCTACTCTTTCCTATTGGTTTTTGTCTGTTGTGGGCTCTTAAGCTATTCTTGTTATATCTTATAAGTCTAAAGCCTTCTTTATTTTATTATAAGAATCTTGGACCTATAGCCTTTTGCCTTTATTAAGTAATAAGCTAGCACTAGTAGTTATCTACTTACTTAGTTTCTTCTAAATACTGCTCCTTTTATCTTATAAAGCGATGGAAATTATATCTAATGGTGTTATAATACCTATTACTAAACCCTATTCTATAATGGTCTTAGTTTCTACTTCTATTTTAACTTCTCTAAGGTTTATATACTTCTAGTAAGCTGCCTTTATTGCCTTATTGTTGGTAAATGCTTCGCCTATATTAAATTTATTGTCTTTAATGTCTAATCTATAAGCTAGTTTATTAGTTTCTCTAAATTTAGATAATAATAGCTCCTATAGCTAATAGCTTACGCCGTACTTAGCATCCTTATAAATTTGGTATATATTGTTATAATAATACATAAAACTATTAATTAAACATTCTTTTATTCCTTATAGTGCACCATCGTCCTTTTATATATATATGCCGTCTGCTAGTCTTGTTCCCTTTACTATATAGTTACTCTAACCACCTCTATAGTCTCTAGTAAAATGACCCTATTTTCTGTAATTTATATAAGCTCCATCTCTAAACTACTAACTTTGCTATGGAGTCCGCCTAAACATCTTCTGCTGCTAAGATCCTTAGTTTAGCCTCTGCTTTTAGGTCCTTTAATTACTAGATCCTTAACCTCTAGGTTTCTATAGTTTCTTTATCTATCTCTTAGATTCTTTAGTACTACTTAGGTCTATTAGCTCTGCGCTATTCTATAATTTTTAACTCTATGTTGGTTATTGCGTACTCTACGCCTTATATAACTATAGAACTCTATCTTACCCTTTCTTAGCTTGTTCCCTTTAATAGATTCTATTATTAATCTTTATTAACTAGTTTATTAACTCTTTTAGAGTATCTGCATCTTCTATTAGAATAATTACGTCCTAGACTTTAGCCTTAAGTCCCTATTTATACTATACTATAAGCGCCCTATTATTCCACTTAACCTATATAGCTAGTGTTTAAAACTACGTTATATACTTAATTACTAAAGTGCGTTATACTAAGTTCTGAAGCTTTTATTCTACTATAGTTATGGCCTCTAGGTCTCTAAATATCTATATTAACTATTCCGTAAACCCGTTCTAACTAGTAAATATATACTATACGTTCTAGTTAGTAGTTATTATACTATTCGCTTATATCTCTATAAGGTAAGGCTTAAACCACTCTAAAGCTCTTTCTGTTAAGAATAGTCCTGCGTATGCTACCTAATTTATAGGTATTGCTAACTTCGCTCCTTCCTGCATAACCTTAAAATGCATCTGCGTAAGGAACCCTTTAAGCTTTAACTTCTCTCCTAAAAACTGTTTAATTAAAGGTAACTTAACCTTTGCTACTCTAATTCCACTAATGCGTTCTTTAAGTAGCCTACTATTATCTTATAAGCGATTAACCATTTCCTATAACTAACCTTATATAACCACTTAAGAATCCGTATCTACTATACTAGTGTCTCCTAACCCTAAGGTTGTGGCTGCCGTCAATATCATCGTAACTAGTGCTTTGGGTGGCATGTTATTCGGCCTTATTTAATACTATAACCTTAGTAGTGAATATATAACGGAACCTTATAGCAGTAACTATAGTAGGTCCTATTATTAGGCTAGGTATATAGGTAAGAATAATTTAACAATATAATAATAACTAGTAGAGTAGTTACCTAATAGATTAACTCTAATTGTATTCTAAGATTTACTACAAAGAGAGAACTATCTGGGTAGGGACTGTAGTCCTTTAAATACACAACCATACGCCTAAGAAATCCCTTCGCTCTATAAAGTACGTGTGCTCTATACGCTCCGTATAGATTATATAGATTACATAGATCATATAGATCACGCCACGTGACCTTAGTTACTATTCCTCATTACATAGTTCCACCGGCTCCATTCTAGACCGTGCCTATGCTAACCAACTAGCTTCCTCCGACTCTTCTCCAAGTAGTCGTAACATCGTACTTAAGCTGTCCGTAACAGAGCTCCTTTTACGTCTTCCAATCCTTTTTGTAGCTATTGTGCTTACTTTTAATATGCTTTAGGTTAACTGCCTAATTAGTAATAGCTAGTGTACGGTTAAAAGCAAGCTTTCAACCCTTAGCTTTATAAGAGCTATCTGCGCAATATCCTTTCTAAATGGCCTTAATAAGGCCTTCCAACATCGCCTCCTCCATTTTAATTGTCTATTTTATACGCGACTTCCTTGAGCTTATGGGTGTCGCGAGTGTTGCAGGCGTTGTTGTAGCTCTGCTTCGGCTCCTACAGGAGGTAGAGGAAGGTATAGAAAACGTTAATTAAGTAGAGGGCGTTGATTGAGTAGCGGTAGGAGTAGGAGACTCCATTGCAACACTATAACAAAAAGTCGTGATAGAGGCCTGGTGGGAGAGGTGCTTATTTGGTCGCTCACCAAAATTGATTACGTATTATACAAAGTTAAAATTCTGAGCCTTATCTGGAGCCTCATCTGGAGCCTTACCGAACGATTGATTTAATTTCAGATTCAACTAAGCCTCAGAAGTAGACGCCACTAATTACTAACTAGTTGACACTAAAAGGTGCACAGATCAAAGAGTTTCTAAATTAAAGTCAGATTGCAACCGAATGACCCCTAAGTTTTATAGCCTTAGCAAAGCACCCCCTATAGCTCTACCAATTTGGCTTTAAATTGTGTAAATAAAATTTTATTTTATAGCCTTAAAGTAGAGCTATAAAATAAACCCTTATTTATATAAATTG
>Ga0307507_10008159_pt1 | contig 14690 bp, 3 predicted proteins | sample 7_EM_MG_FD_207223 | JGI IMG/M metagenome (GOLD analysis project Ga0307507, IMG submission 207223) | Populus trichocarpa ectomycorrhiza microbial communities from riparian zone in the Pacific Northwest, United States - 7_EM | ecosystem: Host-associated > Plants > Roots > Unclassified | place... | reverse complement strand
ATTTATATATATACAGGTCCATTTTATAGCTCTATCCTAGGGCTATAAAGTAGGGCTTTATTTATTAAATATAGAGCGGTATTAGTGGGGCTATAGGGGGTGGCCGTAAAACTAAAATTGAGGCTCTACGCGACCCCTCCATGCCTAAAAATAAGCACCCCCTATAACTCCACCAAAACAGCCCTAAATTATATAAATAAGGGCTAGTTTTATAGCTCTAGTAAAAGACTATAAAATAAGGCCCTATCTATAAAATATAAAGATATATTGGTAAAGTTATAGGGGGTATATCGTTTTGATAGGGTGGGGTGATACGCGATGTTCGGCTCTAAGCGAGTTCCCGATCTTTTGCAAGAGACAGTACTACTCTTTTCGAAAGTGCTGCGAAAATCAAATTAAGCGAGCCTCGCCCACACAGCATTGAATTTGGGTGATCTTACTATACAAATCGAATGCCTACCACGTATACCACGCTTAAAACGCTTATATCTGCCTTCTATGTCTAAGAGACTTCCTAAATGGCAGCTCCATTAAATTCTAATAGCTTTTCTATTTAATTGGACGGTTAAATGTATTGCGGCAGCTATAAAGTTACACCTCTTAACTATATACCGTATCCAGCTTAATTTGGACCTTTATGGGGAGCTATACCCCCCCCCTAATCTTAAGATCGGGCGACTAAGTAATATACTAAAGGAATATAAGCGAGTTCGTAATATATAATATTATGGTGTTAGTTATACTAACCGTGTATATAAGCGCTTCTTGCCTACCTAGAAGATCGCCCTACTACCTATTTTAATAAGATGGCCTGGTTCCTATAGGACGATTATAATATTATAGTGTTAATATCGTTAATATAGCGGGCTCTTAAACGTAATAAGTAGAGTAGGAAGGTTATATAGCAAAGAGCGCAGGAGCGCTTAGAAGATCTTCATGCTGCCTAAAAGGGACGCTAATATACATAGGACGTTAATCGCCTTATATTTATTAATAAGTCTAGCGCCAACAAGAGGACTGGTTATAGGAAATTTAGTTAGAGTTCTATAGGCCTTCCTATAATTAATATAGTATCAATTAAGCGCTTAGAGCGTTGGAGTATCCTTCCTATATATATAATTAATAGCTTCCTCCCTGGAACTCTTATATAGCAAGGCTTAATTACTTCTAAAATATTTAATACCTGGATTAAGTCTTCTGTTCTACCTTATTATATACCCAGCTATACAATCTTAGTATTAGATAACGCCTTAATACATAAGAGTTAGGTAAGAAAGTAATTATATATATATTATAACTATATAATCTAACTAGAAGATGTAGGAGTTTATAAAGCTCTGCTCCGCCGCCTAAATATCTATTAAATATCTTCTTCCTTACTACCTAGAGTTTAACCTAATTAAGCTTTCCTTTTATAATCTTAAGGCGTGGATTTAACTAAACGTTTACTTAATTAAGGATTATAAGAGCTTTAGTACATTTCTGCAATTTGGAATATAGTATATAGGAATCTATTGCTTAGCTTAAGGATACTTTTAACGGGCTAGCTACCTAGTAAAATACTAGTTAAGAGCGCGATCTTCTATTTAGGTAGTGCCCTTATAGAAATTAATAACTTACTGTCCCTTTTAGTTTACTTAAAAGGTCTTAAGCTTACGCCTTAATTAAAAAAGGAGTCCTGCTGCAAGGCCTAACTTATCTACTTATACCTACTTAGATATTCCTACGCGAAGCGCCTTTAAGTTATAAAAGTTATTAATAAGTGTATTAAGAACAGTCTTAAGCTCTATTATAAGCTTTAGAGTTGCCTAATTAGGCTATCTTTTTACCTAGTTAAAGAATTTATAAAGTCTCTCCTCAGAATCTAAGTTACTATTAATTAGGCTAGTTGGCGGCGCTGCTAGTATTGCCTATATAGTAGCTTCCGGCGTTAGAGTCACCGGAGGCTGTTAAGCTGCTTATATAGGTGCCTAAAATAGATTCGGTTATGCTCTAACGGTTATATAGTAGGTAGGTAGTAGCCCTTAGGGGGGGTAGTTAAATTAACTATAAGAAGGATAGAAGCCAAAATTATCAGCTCTAGATTAAAAATAGCCTCCTAACCCGTACGCCCGCCACCCCCCCCCTCTACTACCACTACTGCTACCTTTTGTAGCTCCAGTCTTGGCTAAAAGGCGTATAGTAATCACAGTAGGAGGTTCCTCCTTAGTAGCCTTGCCTTCCTTAATTTGCTTGCCCCAGGCCTTTATTACAAAGTAATTAACTAAGTGGTAAAAATAAGGCAGCTCTACATTTCTATTTACCTAATAGGTGCCTCTATTATTTAAACAGATCTTTAATTAGTAGGGCTACTAGAAGGTTACTAAGGGAGCTAGGTTTTCTAAGAGAACTTCTACTAGGATATTCTTAGGTAGAGCAAGTCATTAAGTAATAGTAGCATTTATACCACCCTTCTTTTTAGGTATACTAGATGTAGCCCTAGCCTTAAAAATATTTAATAGAAGTATACTTACTAATAAGACCCTCTAGAGCGACTTAATACTAAGGGAGTAGGGGGAGGCGTATGCTAAAGTAGTTTCCGGTATAGGCTTTTTAGTTAGTATAACTACTACCTTTACGCGTAGTCCCTTTCTACTATCTATATACCACATTCTCATAATCTTATTAAGATTGTAGATGTGCTTAATAGTATAGATATCTTGCGGCACTATATTATAAGCTACTATACAATTATAAGAAGCTGTTGCCCTAATAGAGTACTTATCCTTAAAGGATCTATTTACCTAATTAGCTTTAACCTTATTAATTTAAGAGTTAACCTTTCTAAGAAACTCTCTACTAACAATATATTGTGTAAAAGTAGAAGTAATATCTACCTCTCCTACGCGAGCTTTCTAAATTGCTATATAGTATAGAAATACTACCTTAGGCTCTAAAGGAGGTGGCGAGCTTAAATCTACCATAATAGCTTCCTTGGGTATATCCTTTTATCTTAGCAGAGACTTTAAAGGCTTTGCTAATTTAGTAGGCTTCTTCTTAAAGGTTAACTTTAGATTTAAACTCTTCTAGCTTAAACACCTAGTAGGCTTCTAAGTATGCTAAGTTAGCTTAAAGGCCTTAGTAGCTCTAGCAGCTTATATAATTTTAACAGCTTTAAGAGCTTTAGTAGCTCCTTAACTTAGTTAAATAACACGCCCACTTATTATTTTAAAACCTACTTCCTTATCTAGTAGCTCTTAAGCTAGCTACTAAATATTTGGACTAACTAGGCCTGTATTATCGTCATCTCCATTATCTTCATCGTCTTTATCGTCTTTGTCCTGATCCAAATCTACATCCAACTCTTGGGCCTCCCCCCCCCCTCCTCCTCCTCCTCCTCCTCCTCCTTCTCCTCCCCACCGGAACTAAGCGGTAGGGGTGGGCAGCGAGCTAGAACGGCACGAAGGCCCGTATGTAAAGGGACAACAGCATTCCGCTTAGTTGATTAAGGAGGCTACGTAGGTTAACTAGCAGCTTATTTTTAAAGGCTATTATGCTTTGCTATCACGCTTATAACACCAGAAAATTAATATATATAAGCAATGTAATATAATACTTAAGCCTCACAAGTAATTAAAGAGCGGTAAGCGTGGTATGCGTGGTAGGCATTCGATTTATATGGTAAGATCACCCAAATTCAATGCTGTGTGGGCGAGGCTCGCTTAATTTGATTTTCGCAGCACTTTTAAAAAGAGTAATAACTCGCTTAGGACGCGAAAGAGCCGCATCGCACCCCACCAAAATTTGTATAAGGGGCAATTCTTTCGATTTTAACCACTATTAATGCGTTAACTACCTACTATAAGTGCCTAAATATTGAAACTGACGCGTTACCTGGTTAAGTTAATTGTATAGATATTTTGGTGTTGCAACTTTGGCGCCCTGACAGCAGCAGCAGCTTAATCGTTGGGCACTACGGCTTCAAGATTAGTACGCTAGTTAGAATTAGGTCTTAAAGTTCAAGTAATTGATATAGTATTTATCTATTAATCTACAATATATCCTGCCTCTTTGAAGTGGGCTCTTGCATGCGTACCACATACTTAACTGACAGCAAAATGTAAGAAGCTCTTAAAGCTCTTAAAGTCCTTAACCAGTCGCTGGTTCCTTCTGATCCAAGCCTTAATGTCATTAAACGTAGCCTTAATAGGATTGTAATCTGGCGAGTATGGTGGCAGGAATTTTAGTAAGACACTGTGCTGCTTATAGAGCTCTTGAAGCCGTGTTGATTTATGGATCGCCGCGTTGTCAAGAATAAGGACCGATCTTGGCCCTAGATAAGGCGAACAATAAGGTAGTACCTGCTCCTTAATAAAGGCTTTAAATATCGCAGAGGTAATAGAGCCTTAAAAGATAATATAGCTTAGATACCCGTTGACTGTTAAGGCCAGTAGAAGACTCCATCTTTCTAACCTCTTGAGCGGGCGTGATACACCACATATAGTCCCTTCTAGTGACTAGCCGTACTTCCTATTACTAGTCCTCTCGTTCGCCGCCAACTTATTAAGAAATACAAGCTGCTCTGCCGTCCAGCTCTTTTGGATACCAATCCAGGCGTTGCGGAGGAGGCTGCTCCTCTTAGCCGCCCGAGCTCTGACTGCCTTCCGCGACCAGCGATTCCTCTTGAGGATATTGTGAACAGTTACAGTAGAGACTTGGGCGTCAAACTCGTCGAATAGGAAGGCCTGCATCTCATCCAAATACGCGGTTGGCTGGTCTTTAAGGAAGTCAAGAAGCCTCTATAGAATAAACCAGTTAGTAAAAATCTCAACACCATAAGGTTATATATTACCATTTCTTGGTAAGGCAGTAGAGCTCTTGGTTGCCCAAGAATAACGGTAGGAGGAGCGTACGGTTCGCCCTAAATATTAAGGTTTAATCGCATCTTATAAATCGTCTTCTTGGCCACCTTTACAGCCTCCGCAATAGCTGGTACCGCCTTACTAGCTTTAATACGGATCCTAATTCTATGAACAACTTCATCTGGAAGGCGGCGGCCCATAATAACTTCAATTGTGGTGGTTGAAATCGAAAGAATTGCCCCTCATACAAATTTTGGTGGGGTGCGATGCGGCTCCTAAGCGAGTTACCGATATTTCTTAAACGACTGTACTCTATAATACGGCTTATTGCTAGTTCTTTACTAATGTGGAACCTTACTTTATCTTCTATTCCTCTGCTCTTCTTTTACTATAGCTCTTTACAGTGCCTTTATAATAGAACTTTAATAATAATAATAAAAATTAAATAGGATTTGCCTTCCTTATTATAAGAATTTGTTATAAGCTAATCTAGAGGTTGTTCTATGCAACGCATTAACTAGCTACTATCCCTATTTACCTAAAATAGGTCCTAATAATAACGTCTTAATATTAATTTTTTTCAGTTTATAAGCTATTGTCTCTTACGCGTCTTTTTATTAACAATACCATTTGTCTTGCCTTTTAGCAAACTGTTTTTTATTATATCTTAGCTTTTAGCTTCTACATCTCTAGCTATTCTTTCTACCACTACTTTATTCTCTTCTTATAATATATCTATAGGTAATAGGATCCCCATTTTATCTCTTTAATAATACTAACTTCCCATAGTATTCTCTTGTAATAGCTTATAATTATACTACGCGTCCCCAGACTAGCAGCGGCATTATCCCTGCTTTGTTAGCACCATAGACCACTTCTATTGCCCCTATAGCGGTTTCTCTAAAGTGCTGCCGTTGTTGCGTTTACGTGCTTATATTAGACCCTTCCTATACCTATAAAATGCCGCGCTCTAGCAAGAACAGATCTAAGTATTTCTACTATTATAGCTAGAAGAAGACCTATATTCTAGTATTTCTTATTCTATCCTATTCTAGATTTTACTAACTATATTAAATCCCTACTATTTACGCACGTAAGGCTCGCCAGCTCTAACGCGCTATTAGGGATTTCCATCTATATTAAAATAGTAAAAGATAGGGACGGAAGGTGTCTTCTATTACTTATAGCCTTTTTAATTTAATAAGGGTTTCTACTGCTATGGAGATACAGTAATCTTAGATATATAGTGTCTAGGAGCGCATATATAAGCAGTTTGTTCTTATAAATAACAACATTCGCACTCTTACGTGGGCCTTTCTGGCTAGGTAAGTCTCTTTAGTAATATATTTAGGAACTATACTAACTCTTTAATTATCAACTTTCTAATCCCAGCCTAGATGCCGATTTGGAACCTAGGGATAATACTAAGGATAGTAACAAAGATAAATGTTCTCCCCGCTAGTCCCCTAACTATAGTGGTCCGTCTAGTTTCTGCCGCTCTAAGAAGAATATTAGTAAGAATGCTAATACTTCCAGGGATAGGAGTGCCGATAATACTGCCGACAATAATATTAAGATAGAGGAGGAGGCTCCTATTGCTACTTCTAGTATTTAAGTTATTATCTTATTCTTTCTTTCTTCTTATAGGATAGCTTTATATAGTGCCTCTTTGGTGCCTCTAAAATGCCCTAATGTTAGCGACTTAGTCAATTGAGGCACGAGCACGGCAAGAGGGTCGCGCAAGCCTGTACAATTGGATTGTCTATAAACGAGGATCTAAAGCTAGAGAAAGGAAAGGGGAAGAACGGAAGCACCGCTTAAAGTTATGTACAATTCTTTGGTCACGTGACGGCACTTTGCCATCACGTGACGGCAATCTGCGGCAATCTGCGGCAATGTGCTAGCGCCGTAACACCTAGTACTAGAAATTGACTTTATATTTTGGAGATGCCTTTATTCTTATTTTTAGTGACAGTCTGTGTAAAAGCAGTATACTGCTATAATCTCTATATATAATTGTCTGAACAAGGTTTCGTAATGCAATTGCACGTGATTACGTAAGCTAAGCGAGCTTAGGAAATCCACCAAATTCTACCTGTAGAATAGGAGAATCAATCAAGCATTAATTAAAATCAGTTACTACCCCATACTATTGCAATAGCGATATATATCACCGGAAGTGATACAAACACTAATTAGTGATCACAGATTAGGAGACGTATTATCTATAAAGAGAGGCGAACTTAAACAGTCCCTTTTTAACTAGAGATAACCTATTAAGAACATTTGCTAAGGAGTATTAGTTAACGTGCATCTAAAGAACCAACCCCATCTTGTAAGAAAGGCCCTTAATTCTTTATACATAGTCCTTAGGTATTTAAAGAGTTAACCCCTATTTAGTATAGGCCCTTAATTCGTGTCTATCACGCACGCTTACTACTAGATCACTTGCCAAGAAGTATTAGTTAATGTGTACCTAAAGAACTAACCCTATCTTGCAAGAGAGGTCCTTAATTCTTTATATATAGTTCCCAGGTATTTAAAGAACCGACCCCTATCTAGTATAGGCCCTCAGTTCGCGTCCATCACGCATTTTAATTAGTTTGCGTCTACTATGCGTTTAGAACTTAACAAGACAAGGAACCCTCAGTTCGCGTCCATTACGCGTTTTTACCCAGAACCTTAACAAGAGCCACAAGAATTAATATATTAGATATTAGGGCGTAAGTTAATAAAGGACAAGACAGATAGAGTAAGGGAATTAATATACAATCTAATAATGTTAACAAGAAGGAGATTAAAGAATTTATAGAGTTTAAGCTCCTTAAGTACGAAGTATATAAGCTTAAGGATGATAATCTATGGGAAACCTACCGCGAAGACTTCAGTACCTTTACAGTATAGACCTTCAAAGACTGTAACCAGATTACTGTTTATAACCTTTAACAATTCCTCTAAGTTTACAGTGTATGGGTTAAGAAGTATAGAAATACCACAATACCAGAAGCTCTTCTTAACACCCTATAAGAAGAAAATCCTATAGAATGGACTAAGCTTAAGATTAGGGAGCATATAGCAATTAGAGGGAAGTTCAATTTAGGACAAATCAACTACCTCCTTAAGAACAACTTTACCAGCACTAGTACCATTAAAACCCCAACCTCAATCTTACCAACCATAAACCCTACCCTACCCTACTTATAATACCACCTATAAACCCCATTCTACCTACAATACTACCTACCGCTACACCTTAACCTACCCCTATACCGCCCCTATAACGGGAGTCTAATTATATTAACTTAACCCTGCTACTAGAACCCCCTAGGGGACAGAGTTAAACCTAAAGTTTTGGCAAGGAATTAGTAAACCTTATAAAGATGTACACGGAAGACAATAAGTATAGTGGAGAAGATAACAATTTTAACTTTAAACTTACCGTCTTCTATGACCTCTGTAGTAGAGCTGATATACCTTAAGAAGCTAAGGTCAAAGCCTACCCTATAATACTACACGGCTTAGCACTTAACCACTACTATACTAACCTTAAGAACGTCACCCTAACTCCTCTATTTAACCAAATCTGCAATACTATATATAATTACTTTAAGGGACCTAAATACAGACGCGGTATATTAGGGCGATAGAACTCAACAACTCTAAAGTCTATTATAGGCAAGAACACCGGCAAATCAACCCTAAATTGCCTATAGTTGCTTATTAAAGAATTAAGATACCTCCAATATGGTCTTGACCCAAATTTGCGTATAGATAAGTTCCTCTATAATAAACTTATTATCGCTTACCAAGAGCTGCCAGTATGTTAATACGCCTGCTTTAAACCCTCTAACAACCTAGCCGGTCTCATTAATAACCTATAATCCTTAATTACAACATTCCAAAAGTCAAATTACAAATACGGTTGAGCTATAGGTTACTAAGTAGGTAGAAAGAGGAGAAGACGGAAAGATAGAAATAGAGAGTGCAAAGATGTCAAGCTAGCAGCCAAGACGCTAGCGGTAAACGAGCTAATGGCGATTTTCCATGCCGGGCATGGAAAATTATAATTGGTCACTTTAACCACCGAGCAGAATTTAGCAGAATTTGGTGGAATTTAACAGGTGGAAAGTAGTGGAATTTGGCAGGTGGCGTCCTTAAGCACTATTATGAAACTAAATAACGTAGGTTATAGGCTTTTGACGGTTGGGGGGGTTTTGACGGTTTTTCCTTACCGCTTGCCTGTTTAGGCTTAGCGATCTATACTACCGCTTCAAAAATCAAAACATTTAATTCCTCAATGTCAGAATTAAGCGAGAGATGCTGACTAAGCTCTGGACACGTCGCGAGAGCGAGCTCTGCATGTTAATCTAGATAGACATCAACCGCATCTACTGCATCACGAATCAATCAATATTCATCGTCTGCGTCATCTCTATCATCAATTTGACCCTCAAGAGACCTCCGCTGTGACCTTATGACCTTGTAATTCCAACACTCAATGCTTGATCTATATTTAAGAAATTTACCACTAACGCTACTATGCCCCGCTGGACTCAAGAACCTAATACGGACTAAAGAATTAAGTTAGCCATTGCTGGCTTTAAGAATGGCCTCTATAAAAGCCGGGAAGATGCTATAAAGTCTTATAGCGTTGACCTAAATATATTACGCAGGCGACTTAATAGCAAACATAAATCTTACAAAGTCGCGTATACTTACTAGCAGCGACTACTACCTCCTATAGAATCTGCAGTTGTGCGACAGTATATATACCTTGCAAATGCCGGCTTTCCTACTCGAATTTGAACAATCTGAGTTATTGCAACTAAGATTCTCGAAGAACAAGCAAGAAAGCTTCCTCCCTATTAACCACTACCACCGCTAGGCAAAGCATGGATAACTACCTTTCTTACTTACCAGAATGAGCTTCGCGTTTGCTACACTTAATTACTTAATTAAGAACGTGCAATTGCTGGTAATAACATTACCGTAATTAAGGCCTTCTTTAATAACTATAATACCATAATTTAAAACCATAGAATTCTGCCCAAGGATCGGTATAATATAGATAAGACTGGCTATGCTATGGGGCTTGCTCTAAGTGCGAAAGTAGTAGTTCTTAGAGGTAGAAAACAAGCTTTTAAAATAGTAGACGGCTCCCACAAGTGGGTAAGTTAAGTTAACTGCATAGGAATGGGTGGTAAAACGATTCCACCTTATATTATTTTTAAGGGCAAGCAATATACAGATTAGCTATGGCAAATGGCTAAGGAAGCTATACCCGGCTGTACTATTAGAATAACTAAGAATAGCTGGAGTTTATAGGAATAAGGCCTTAGTTAGCTAGAATACTTTAAGCAATATACTTAATAAACTAAATAGTGGCAGGCCTTAAATAAAGAGGACAATAATAATCTTAATTTAAACAGCTACCGCCTGCTTATAATGGACGGTTATATAAGCCACATTAATTTTAAATTTGTTCAGTTCTGCAAGGACTATAGGATTATACTAATCTGCCTTCCTCCGCATACGACTTACCTACTATAACCTCTTAATTTGGTAATATTCTTACTACTTAAGCGGGCCTACTCGCAAAAAGTAGATAAGTATATTACTTTAGGTATTACAGGCCTTAACAGGGAGTGGTTTCTTAAGATTATTGGCGAAATTTGGTTAGAGATCTATACTGCTAATTATATTAACAGCGTCTTTAAAGCTGTAGGCCTTTACCCATACAATCCAGAACGTGCCCCTAGCTGCTATAGAAATAGCGATCCTGTTTAAAGCCTTACACCTCTACCTACAGACAAATCAGCATTACTACTATCCTCTCCCTTACATCTACGAACTCCAATAAGCGCTAATAACCGCGCCCAATATCTAAGGATAATCACCAACCCTAAAACGTTACCAGAGGCAGTTGAAAGCTATATTTAAAAGCTTATTAAGCGGCTATAATTACATAAAGATTAAGAGATGTTACTTAAGCAGGAAAATAAAGACCTTCACTACAGCGTTATAGAGAGGAAGAAAAGGAAGAAGGATAAGAAAACAGTACTATTAACGGCAGCGGTGCTTACTACTAACACTATAAAGGCGATCGTCGCTACTAGAGAGGCTGTAGAGGAAGCCAAAAAGAACGCTAAAGAACAAAGGAAGCGATCTAAAATTAAGCAGGAGGAGGCAGCAATACTCTATAAGGAATAGGTTAAGGCACGGAAGGAGGCTTAGGCTGCCGCATTAAAGGCCAAGATGAAGGCAGAGCAACACTAGTAGTAGTTTTAAGCAGCGCTGCTAGCGTTAAAGAAGGCATAGAAAGCTTTAGAGACTGTATCTAGGATAGCAACAAAGAAGAAGACAGCTAAGGCACGGGAGGAATTTAAGAAGGTAGAGGATTAAGCTATATTAGCTAAAGCACTCGCAACCACTGCGCAATTGACGGTAGAGGCATCTACTGTTGTATTTAAGGCAGCAACGGCTTACTTAAAGGCTTTAATAGCAGCTATAAAAAAGGTAGATAAAGAGGTTAATACGCAAGTAGAGGTAGATAACGACAAGTAGAGCAATTTAAGCGACAGTAAGGTGTTAGATAAGGACGTTGGTATAGATATAGGCAACGTCGTGCAGTTAATTAAGTAGAGTTTCCAATATAAATACTATAAAATATCGCAATAGAGCCTTAATTATATAAAACTAAAGCTTTATTTTATTAATATCGTGGATAATGCTGCGTGATGCCTTTTATTAAGAAAATGCCTGCAATTAAGCATTTTAAGGTAGTTTTGATATTCAAAACCGTCAAAACCCCCCCAACCGTCAAAAGCCCATAACCTACGTTACCCCTAGTGTCTAAACAAGGTTTCGCAATGCAGTTGCACGCAATTATGTAAGCTAAGCGAGCTTAGGAAATCTACTAAATTCCACCTGTAGAATAGGAGAATCAATCAAGCATTAATTAAAATTAGTTACTACCCCATACTATTGTAATAGCGATACGTATTACCGGAAGTAATACAAACAATAATAAACGGGTAGTGTTCTTATAGGTGCTTTACAATTTCTTAAAATTTCTAAATCTTCGCTCTGTGTCTTTTTGGTCCTCTTTATATTATTAACTCTACCGTATATCTCTAATATTAAACCAGATACTCTCCTTTTATCCCTAGGGAACCCTTCTAAATCCCTAGGGCCCCTTCTTCTAGTACTACTGCTTATTCTTAAATAGCGTCTTCTTTAGATAGTATTTCTAGTGGTTCTTATATGGATCCCTATAGCTTTCTCTTATAGGATTTTAGGATCCCTATTATAATAGCGAAACGTTCCCGTTTCTAATGCCTATACTTAACCTTATAGTTTTAATTTGCGGGGTCTTCCCTATTGTCTTATTCGTGGCATATTTAGAACTGTTACTAAATCCTAATTTATGGTCTTTAGGAAAGTTTTAATTACTATATTGCATCCTGGCTAAAGGTGCTCCTTAGGTTCCCAACTATTATGCGCCTAGGAATATCCTTCCTAATAAACCAAAAATTTACGTTTCTTCTAACGCCATCTTTAGTCTAAAATGTCTTTTATATTCCATTCTAGTTCCCTATTAATTTTACTAGGTAGGGGTAGTTCCACACTATCTCTTTTCCGGTATAACTCTAATAAGAAAATATAAAATATAGGGTGTATTAGATATAATTTTGGCAATTCTAATTTATAGGCTTAATTTCCTTTAGTTTTCCTAACTATCTTAAAGGGTCCAAGCTACCTGTGGTCCAGCTTCTTCTTAATATATTTTATCTAGATGTTTTTTATAGACAGTAAGACTTTATCTCCTATTTTAAATTTTTTAGGTATATATCCCTTGTTATAGTACCTTTTTTATATAGCCTAGGCGTCTAGCAAGTGCTTTTTGAGTTCTTCTCTGCGAATTCTTATTTGCTTAATTTTCTTAGATACTGCCAGTGCCTCTCTTTTGGAAACGATGTCCTTAACATTTCAGGGGTTATTTGCTGTTACCCTAAATAGTGCTTTATAAGGGGTCATTTTTGTACTGCTATAGATGCTTATATTATACACGTGTTGCGCTAAAGTTAACCATAATGGCCAATTATCCTGTTGATAATTAATATAGTAGCGGAGGTAGTGTTCTAATAACGTATTTAGACGCTCTATTTGCCCATCTGTTTACAGGTAAAAGGCAGTGCTTATCTTTCGCCGTATTTTTAATAAAAGATAGAATAAAGACTAAAATGCGCTGTTAAATACGGTACCTCTATTAGACACGATTCCCCTTAGCGTGCCGAATAAGAGCTACCGCTCTAAAAACAGGTCTGCCAGTTCCGCTACCGTAATTGTTATTATGACAGCAAAATACCCTAAAAACTTTGTATATCTGTTAACAATTACTAGGATAGCGTCAGCAACCTCTCCTATTCTTATTTTAGTAGGGGGTAAGCCTATTATAAAATCCATTGTTAATTCTAATATAGGTCCTTATGGAATAGGAAGCACTAATAACTTGCTATAAGGGCGATACCTAAATATCTGTACCCTTTGGCACGTATTACATCTTAATATATAGTCCTTAACTTCTTTAGATATTCCATCCTAAAAGTATTTCCTTTAAATGGCCTTAAGGGTCCTATTGGCACCATAGTGACCCCCAAGAGGGTTATTATAGAAGACCTTTAAAATTTCGTCTTAAACTATCTGGTCCTTTAGGATATATACAGCACCCTTAAAGCGCAACAGACCCTTTTAGTCCTACTACCACAGCTTCTTAGTGACTTTGGCCAAGTTAGTCTCTACTATATCTTTCTACCTCTCTCTAGCAACGAAGGCGTCCCTCTATTATGCTTAAAGAAGAAGATCTGGAAAGGTTTTATATAGATTACTTGCTTCTGTTTCGCCCGCCGCTATTATAGACCCTAGGCGTGGTATGAGACGTTTTAAACTATTAGTGCTAGCAGATTCTCCTATCGTTATACAGTATGCCATGCTATGGATAGGCATCTCGCCTATCCCCTCTAGATCTGGAAACTCGTAGCTAATACGCCGTTAAGTCAAAGGTGCCGCAACACCTCTAGTATATCCTGTGGAATTCTTGCTAATTCTGGGGTACGCCAACTTTATAATGTCTACTTGGTCTATAACTGTTTGTATCACTTCCGGTGATATGTAATGCTATTGCAATAGTATAGGGTGGTAACTGATTTTGATTGATGCTTGATTGATTCTCCTATTCTACAGGTGGAATTTGGTGGATTTCCTGGGCTCGCTTAGCTCACGTGATCGCGTGCAACTGCATTGCCAAACCTTGTTCAGACACTGGGGGTATTTAGTTTTATGACGGTGCTTGAGCGCGCCGCCTGCTAAATTCTGCCAAATTCTGCCATGTCGCTAAAGTGACTAATTACGATTTTCCATCCCCGGGATGGAAAATCGCTATTGGCTCGCTTACTACTAGCGTCTTGGTGATTGGCCTTATATCTTTGCATCTTCTTCTCTCTCTACCCACTTGGCGACCTGTAGCTTAATTATATTTGTATTAATTAGGTCCTTTAACACCTGGCAAGGCTTTAATTTTGTTATAGCGTCTATAGGATTACTGCCTCTGTTAATCCATTTAATCTCTACTATCTCTCTTCTTTTATATAATTATTGTAGACATATTAGGTGTGACAGTGCTAGAGCGCGTCACCTGCCAAATTCTGCCATGCTGCTGCCATATTCTACCAACCTATGATTGGCTCGCTTACCGCTAGCGCCTTGGCGGCTGCCCTTTTATATATGTTTACTATGGTCCTGGCGACCCCCTTCTTTTCTTCTCCTTAGCTTAGTATCTTTATTAGATAG
>Ga0307507_10008158_pt1 | contig 14693 bp, 18 predicted proteins | sample 7_EM_MG_FD_207223 | JGI IMG/M metagenome (GOLD analysis project Ga0307507, IMG submission 207223) | Populus trichocarpa ectomycorrhiza microbial communities from riparian zone in the Pacific Northwest, United States - 7_EM | ecosystem: Host-associated > Plants > Roots > Unclassified | place... | reverse complement strand
ATCCCAGCTATGCTCTTTGAAGCCAAGTTGCCATCTTCACTTTGGGAAGAAGCTCTCAGTGCCCAAATCCATGTCTGGAATTGTCTTCCTACATCCTCTCTCAAGGGTACCACTCCTCATGAGGCCTTGTTCAAGTGCAAACCAGATGTCTCTCATTTTCGTGTTTGGGAATGCCTGGCATATGTCTTCATTCAGAAGGACAAGTGCTGCTCCCTTCAACCCCACATGGAACAATGTGTGTTTGTTGGTTACCCCAGTGGTTACAAAGGCTGGAAGTTCTACAATCCTTCTACAAAGAAGTATATCATTTCTGAACGAGCTGAATTTGATGAACATGTTTTCCCTGGTCTTTCCAAGTACACTGCAACATCATCAGTTGATCTCCTCACAACTCCTGACACTGTTCCTTTGCCATCTGATACCACTCAGGACCCACTACTCGATCTGGGAGGGGGATGGTGATGTAGATGACCACACAACTGCGACTCTACCACCTGTTCCAGTGTTCCAGAACCTCTTCCTGCTCCAATTTTTCCACCAGTTGATTTGCCACCTTCTCAACTTCCTATCCTTCCACCCATTCCACCTCATGTTCCAGAACCTCCTTGTCACACACAATGTGTTTCATGACCTCCTGGGGAATGGTGGAAGGTAAAACATTCAGTTGAACCAGAAGCTGAACCACCAGTCATTTGGTCTGATGATGACAAAGATGCTGCTGTTCAAGCAGGCTATGCATGGCTCTCAGTCAGATCATTGGAGAGATGCTGCTCTGCTTGAGTACAACACTCTAGTTGAGAATGAAACTTGGAAGATTGTTGATCTTCCTCATGGACAGAAGGCAGTTGGATCTGGTTGGGTGTTCAAGGTAAAGCAGAATCAGGATGGCTCTATTGAGCACTTCAAGGCACGTCTTGTTGCAAAAGGCTACTCCCAACGTTCTGGACTTGACTACAATGAAAGCTTTGCACCTACCTTCCGTCCTGCCACACTCCACATTATCATGGCCCTTGCTGCAGTTGAGGACCTTGAGTTATGTTCTGTTGACATCACATCTGCTTTTATTAATGGTGATCTGGATGAAGAGATCTACATGAAACAACCAGAGGGATTCCACATTGGTTTCTCCACCAAGGTCTGTAGGTTGCACAAGTCTTTGTATGGACTTAAGCAGTCTGCATGCCAATGGAACAAGAAGCTGCACTCTGTCCTAACTGAGATGGGCTTCTCCCACATTGAGTCTGATCAATCTGTCTATGTCTACTGCAATGAAGAGGTCAGGATCATTGTTCCCATCTACATTGATGATATCACTCTTGCTTCAAAATCTCCTGCTGCAATTGACAAGTATGTTCAACTTCTCTCCCAGCACTTCAAATGTCGTGACCTTGGTCCTACTTGTTTCCTTCTTGGTGTAGTGGTTGAAAGGGACCACTCCACTCACACACTCAAGCTGCATCAACATCAATTCATTCTGGAGCTCCTGGAAAAGTATGGTATGAGTGACTGCAAACCAGTCCAAACTCCATTGCCTCCCAAACTTGCTCTATCACATTCCATGTCTCCCAGCACACAGAAGGAAAAGGACCTCATGTCTGAAGTACCCTATCTGAGTGCTGTTGGTTACCTCTAGTATCTTGCCATTATGATCAGATCTGACATTTCCCATGCTGTTGCCTACCTTGCACACTTCAACTCCAATCCTGGTCCAGAGCACTGAAAAGCACTCAAACACCTTTTCCGCTATGTCAAGGGCACTGCTGATCACAAGCTTACCTACAAAGGTGATTTGACAAGCAATGAGCTCTTCCTCACCTACTCTGATGCCTCCCATAGTGACTGTGTTGATACTGGACGTTCCACTGCTGGATATGTTACTATGATAGCTGGTGGTGCAGTTGGATGATACAGCAAATTGCAGACTATTGCTCTTTCTACCACTGAGGCAGAGTACATGGCTGCTGTTGAGGCTGGAAAGGAGATTGCATGGATGAGGAACATCCTCTCAGAATTTGGATATGGTGTTGAACAATCCTCCACCCTCAAAATGAACAACCAGAGTGCAATCACTGTGTCCAAGAATCCTGAAAACCCCATGATGGTTGCATGAAACACCTGGATCTTCGCCTCTACTGGCTCAGGGACAAAGTAGAATATGGAATGCTCAATCCTGACTTCATTCCTACTGGGAACATGATTGCAGACTGTCTTATCAAGAGTGTTCCAGCACCCAAGTTCATTTTTGCAGAGAACAGATGGGTATTTTGGCTTAAACATATTTTTCCTTTCTATTTCTTACTCTGTTAATCTACTTTGTGTGTTATTGGCTGTGTAATTGAATGTGACAGATAACTCATGATCTGGATTATTAGCAGTGATAGCAAGACTTAAAGAGGATCTGGGCTTCGTTCCAGATGTAGTTTCAAGTTCTTTCTTCTTAGGCTTAGGCAATGGTGACTAGAGGTAGTTGCTCACTGTTCTGAACAGTGATTGAACAACTAGATAGGTACTTGTGACGTTTGTGACCAGAAAATCATTTTCCAGTCAATCTAATTGATTGAGGGTGAATCTAGGTATATTCTAGGTTACTATACATGGCAAAATTTGCAGTCTATTTATACCTTTTGAACAGATCTCAATCTATAGACGGATTCTGTACTTAGGTTCTAGATCTATATAAGAAAGGTGTAGAATGTATTTATGAGTCATTTTGATGGAATATTCTAGAAAAGCATTGCCTTGCCATGCCTCATTTATTCCAGAATAAAGTAAATTTCCTACAAAATGTACTATTTCCCATTTATTAAGGAAGTTTCAGAGGAAAAGTGATGGTTTGGGCACTATTCTGTATAACCAACAGCACAGCAATGCACAGTCAATGCACAGCAATGTACAGTTTTGATTGGAATCATCTGTGGGAATCAGATTCCAAATCCAACTTTTTAGAACTTGGCAGATGGGAAACATTTATGTAAAGAAAGAGTAGATTCTAATGTTGTCTAATCAGTTATCTAATCTTCTGATGAAGAAAACAGGCAAAATTATTAATTTAAAATAATAGAAAGTAGGTGATTAAAGTTCTTTTTACTCTTACAAGTAGAATAAAAATAAGAAAAAAATTGGAGGCATAGGCAGTTGTAAATAGAAAGTAAATGGGGTGCATAATTGGTATATACAAAAGCATATTTGAATATCCATAAGCATAGTGTTGTCTGTAAGCATAGAATTGTCAGTAAGCATATAGTAATGAATGAGCTTAATTGTGGTGTAAAAATACTCATTCAGGGTTAAATAAAGGAATAGGGGCATATTTTTATATAAATAATAAATGTGTAAGCAAAGAGGTTAACTTCAACTTTTACAAAAACTAAATTTTGTGTGACACCAGATCTTCATTTGCAAGTTCTCCAGAATAAGCACAATCATTCACTTGCAGAGCATTTTGATCAAAATAAGATGTTAGAACTGATCTGATGAGAGTACGCTTGGCCTAACCTCAGGTCCTTTGTCAAAGACTATGTCAGCACTTGCACTACATGCAAGTGCTCATCTCAGCACAAGCCTTACGGTCTCCTCAAGCAACTTCCGATTCTGACTTGCCTCTGGGATTCAATTTCTATGGACTTTATTGAACATCTTTCACCTTCTTCTGGTTTTACTTCTATTCTTGTTATCATTGAACAGCTAACTAAACAGGGCATATTCATTCCGACTTACAATACCATCACTTCTGCCCAACTAGCTGAATTATTCATACTTCACGTATTCTTCAAACATATGATTTCCAAGTGGTGGAATAGTCATGCTTACCAGTGGAAATCATTCTGAGTGGTGGAATAATCTTGCAGATGAGTGGAAATCATTCCAAGTGGTGGAATATTCATGCTTTTTTTTTTTTTTTTTTTGTTTTGGGTGGAGTCGGTTTATTGTCCTGCAAGGCAGAGCCCCATAATAGACTTTACAATATAAGTACACTGCTCTTAGGCCCCTTTGCCCTTTATCCAGACCTCCCTGGTTGCTCTTTGCATTCTTCGAGGCATGTCCAAGACGCTCTCTCCTCGCCAGGATCCATCTGTTTAAGGGCACACACAAATAGCAGAGTTGGTAGAGAGTAGTGTAGGAATCCGCTAGTTACTTTGATCCCAAATTCAATAATACTTTTTGAGTTATCCGAATGCTCATAAAGAGGGTGTGACCCACCGGGTGGCTTCATGAAGTGTATGTCTTGTGCAGTTAGACTCTCAGCTACATGTTTGCTTGGGAAGCAGGAATTTGGGTTGTGCATCAGAGTGAGACCTAGAGGGAGATATCAGTTAGCGGCAGTGTCAAATCTTTTGGTCTTTTCTATGTAAAGGGTGAGTGCCTTCATGTACTTCGGATTGGCCATGATCATCAGTCTTGAAGGTTGAGGTGTTGGCCTTCTATTGTCTTTGCCAGGTTCCACCTACAGACGTTGTGAGCTTTACATTTGAAAAGGAAGTGGTCTACTGTCTCTTCTTGTGCTCCCTCCTCTGGTTCGCATCTTTGGCAATACTTGGTTTCAGATCTGTTTATTCTGTGAAGATAAGCATTGAGCGGGAAGTGTCCGCTGCGGATCTGGAAGAGTGTGCTAGCTTGCCCCTGTGTTAGTTTGCAATGGCGCTTGCAGAAATCGTTGAAGGGGAAAGTTGTGTCGATCCGCTCCATCCTCCTGCACCTTGGAGACGTCGTCCATTCTTGTCTCCACCTCCTCAGAAGCTTCGCATGCTGTTCTTGCTTAATGGCTGTATCACTGATTGGAAGCTCTTTTTGTAATATAGGGGGGAGGTCCACTTGCCAGCTTGCTTTCCCCTCTGCCGCTTCTTTTGCCAGCTTATCTGCTTTCTCGTTTCCTACGATCTTGCTGTGTCCTGAGATCCATTTGATCCTGAGGTTGAAGAGGAGGTGTTTGCCATCTGTCGCATTTCCTGTGTTAGATATTGCCCTGGGGCTGTCTGAGAAGACTTTGAAGTCAGCTGTGTCTTTTACCTTGTTTGCTATGGATTCCTTTCTTGAGGTTGAGATCTCTGTCACGAATCTGTTGTAGCAAATTTCGGTTAGCAGGGTGATGGTCTCAATAGTCTTCCTATGGAGCTTGAAGACCTTCAGGAGCTGGTCAATTGGACTGAGATATTTGCTGGGCAGGGAGGATTTGGCCTTTTGGATTGTCTTGTGCAGGGGATGGGATTTTGGCAGGGTTAGCAATCTCACCAGTGCCCTGTGGCACGACTTCCATAGCATCAGTTCCATTGGTAGGAGGACACCCACATGTGCATCCAGCAGATCGCTTGGGGTGGATTGAAGGGCTCCTATGATCGAGATTGTGGCCAGGTGTTGAGTTTTCTGCAAAATTTTTAATACTCCCACTGATCCAGAGTTGTTTGTCGCTCCTGTCGGTTTGTGAGGGGGGGGGTAAACCAGACATCAGCTCTGTATGTGAGTTTCGGGATGGCCACTGAGAGATAGAGCTGTCTCATTAGTTTCGAGCTTATCCCGGTTAATGGTCGAGTAAGGTGTTTGAATTGCATTATCCACTTGGTTGCGCTGGCATTTGACGCTTGAGCTTGCTCTGACCATCTGAGTTTGTTGTTGATCCACACTCCAAGGTATTTGAAGGAGGAGACTTCTTCAAAGGTTTCTCCCTCAATGGCAAGTTCTGGCCTGTCCAGCGGAATTTGCTTACCCTCCCTCCGAGGATCTGATTGGGTCTTCCTCGAGGCGTGCAGTATGACAGACTTGCTGGTTTTGAACTTGGAGTTGTGGTCCCTGCTCCACTGAAGCCCACCGTTTTCTTCTGTCATCATCCTCTTGATCCTTTCCGTTGTCTCATTGAGTCTGCGCCTATTGCCACGAGGGCTACATCGTCAACGTAGCCTAGAGCGTCCTCGTTTTCTTTGTCCCCTGTGATTTCTAGTAGGTCAGCATTGTAGAGGATGTAGGTATCATAGAGAGCGGGTTGCCTTGCCCGATACCGTTGAGAATTTCTATTGACTCTGAGATGAAGTCATCAAATTTGAGTTTTGTGCGACAACCTGTAAGAAGCTGTTTGATAAAACAGATGTATTGTTCTGGGATCCTTCTCCTTCTTAGATTATGGATTAACCTGTCAGTGACCGCATTTGGGAATGCTTCTTCAATGTCCAAAAAGAGAATGGATACCACAGAGCCCTTTCTCCATGCATTCTTGATTTTGTCTATCAGGTGATGAATAGCGTCCATTGTGGTCCTCCCTGGCCTTTCTCCAAAGTGTGTGTTTGGCAGGAGCTTGTGACGTTCCACTAACCAGCTCATATCCTCCGCCACGATTTCTGTCAGTACTTTTGCCATAGTAGAGAGCAGCGCGATGGGACAGTACGCTTTGGGGATCTCATAGTTTGGCTTTCCTGGTTTTCTTAGCACTACTGTTGTGAATTCACGCCAAGGGTCGAAGTATGTTCCCAGCTTCAGGATTGCTTGGTAGACAAAGAGAAGACGTTGCGAGAGAAGGTTGATACATTGTTGTAGCACAATATTTGGGATGTCGTCCAGACAGGCTTTGTAGGGTGATAAGCGACATATGTGGTGTTCCACTTGTTTGATTGTGATCTTGGGTGAATCTGGGAGTGGGTCAGGATACTCATAATTGCAGGGGACTGAGGAGTTGAGTGGGGGGGGGGAAAGAAGGTACTTGCAAGCTTGCAAGTAGACGGGCCTTATCCTCGCTTCTGTGTATCTCTCTTGTAACTCCGTCTTCATCTTTCTTGCGCAGAGTGGGGATACGTGGGGACTCTCTGTCTCCTACCAGCTCCTTGATGTACTTATTTGCAGTCCATATATTGTTCTCTGACATGTCTTCCAGATAGTCTGATCAGTGCTGCCGCTTGATTAGCAGGATGGTCTCGCTGTACTTGTTCAACTGTTTCTTTAGTTCTCTGTGTACTGGGTGAAGTGGGAAGGCTTGGTTACGGAAAGAGGTGGCTCTCAGCTTGTTTAATTGCTTCTTCTTCTTCCTAAGCTCACCGTTCCACCATCTCTTCAAGTCTGGGCATGGTTTGCTACGCTTGACACACTTCCAAATCGTTTCGTGCAGAGCCTTGGTGACCCCAGAGGCTGCGGAGTCTAACTGATCCTGATTTCCAATTTTGCGTGGAGCTGGGAGCAGGGATAGACAGGCTTTGAGACTCTTCTGGAAAGAGGGCCAGTCTACCTGGTGGAAGTTGTAGTTTGGGGTGGTGATGATCTGACTCTGTGGGAGGGAGATGTTCGTCACTATTGGGAAGTGGTCAGTGCATGTGGGTCTCAGACTTGGGACTACTTCGCATCGCATGACGTGTTCCTGAATTTCTGGGGTTCCAAAAACATTGTCCAGTCTTGAAAAGCGCTCAGATACCATGTGTTGGAGGGTTGGGGTGTCTTTTGGGAGTAGTAGCACCATATTGTGTTCTGTAAGCAAGTCAATTAGTTTGTCTGCAGCTTGTATAGCAGAAGATGTGAAGAGATGCTTGTCTTCTTCCCTATCCCATAGGGGGTGATGCCTGTTGAAATCTCCTGCCCAGATCATGTATCAACCATAGCTGGTGAAGTCTTCCATTCGGCTTCTGAGAAAATTTTTTAGGTCTCTCTTGTTGTCAGCATGCATGCAGTCATTGTAGATATTGAAAATAGTTAGCTGTTCGTAGCTACCAGTGAGTTGGATGACTGTGATGTCGTTGGAGCAGATTATTGACTAAAGAGTTGTCCCGCACTCAATTTTCAGGGAAGATTTGCCTGAAGTTGTTAGGAGTTCAGATATGAAGAAAGATTCCCATTACGTGAGGTTTCTGGATTAGCACCAGGTCCCATGTGTTACTTTGCACATTATTTAACAGTTCGAGGTGAGCTGTTTCAGACTTGTTCAGGTTGATTTGAAGTATGTGGATGGTCTGCTGTGCTGGTGGGGGGGGGAAGGGAGAGGGTTTTCAGACATATTCAAGGGCAGGGGGGCTCTGTACAGCTTCAATTGGAGATTTTGTGGTGGGGGCATGGGCTTTTCTGGGTTTGGAGGTTCGTCCCAGCCCACTTGGGGAGCCCAGTCGTTTCGAGCCCCAGGGTCTTCATGCGCATCATACCAAGGTCTGTAAGAGTCAAGCCTTCCGTGGAGTGGTTGATCCTTGTTAGCATTCCTGAACTTGCGGACGTTGTAGTTGGGCCTGTACGAGTCAATCTTGCTGTGAATGGGACATTCCTTGTTGAGAGCCCTGGAGGGGTGTCCGTTGTAGCTGGGCCTGTGAGAGTCAGTCCTACTGTGTAGTGAGCTCTCGTCATGAGCCAACCAGGTCCAAGGTTCCGACGATGGGATGAACTGGAGGTTATTCTCTGGATTCCTGTGATTGCATTCTTCTTGCTTCCTAAGAAAAACTGGGCACAATTGACTCCAGCTGGTGTGTCCTTCTACGCTGCAGGAGATGCACTTGTGCTGGTGAGGGTGCGGACATTGGTCGGTTCTGTGTGTCTCCACACAGTTAGCACACTTGTCCAAACTTGCAATACACTCGTATGCGAAGTGGTTCCAGCCTTGGCACTTCAGACAGTGGATTGGTTCTTTCCTTATCTTACCAACGTTGGCCCTCTGGTTACATACATTGATCCCATTTGCGATGGCACGGTTTGCTGTGTTGGCGTTGGTTAGAGTGATGATGAGATGGGCAGTCTTCTGGCCTGGTGAGCAGCGCTGAATTGGTTTGGCCCACTTTAGGGCCATGATCGTACCTGCTTCGAGATGGTTGGCTTCGCAGATCTCTTGTATGTGTTTCGCATTTCCTGGATCAACTGTTAGCGCAACATTAAAAGCGATGATGTTGAAAGGATGGGGTTTGAAGGTGACCCCCTCTCCTAGCTTGTTGCACAGTGCAGTGCAGTTCTCTTGTGTTTGTAGCCACGCTGCGGCAGTGTTGAAGGTACCCTTATGGGTAACCGCTCAGGTTGATTATCAGGTATGACAACTCTTTACCGTTTCCTTGACACAGACACTGTAGCACCAACTTCCCATTACATAAGCATTCCATGGTTCTGTTAAGTAATCTTTCCAGAAGGTTCCTTCTGTTTGTTCATTGTTTGTCCTTTGTCTTGTATATAAACCTCAAGTTCCTCCTGGGCGTTCCCCAGTTGGAACTCATCTGAATACATCGAGTTCCGCCTCTACTGCCTCTAGTCACCTTCAGTGTCCAGCGGCACGGTCAGCACCCAGAAGTCCTGCCCGGATTCTAACAGGCAGCATCATTTTCCGCTTCCACCAGGATTCCCCTCCTCCTCTGGATCAGAGCTGAACAAACATTTCTCTCCTCTAGTTCTAGGTCATTCAGGATTTTGTTGAGTTCTTCCTTTAGCTGCGGACTACCCATCTGTCCTAGCCTCGAGTCCTTATAAATCCCTTCAATCATAATCTGCCTCGCCTTGATGCCTTCCCTGGCTGCCACCTTCGGGTTCATGTGTGAGGGCGGATTCACGAGCACACTCACATATGATTGGGTCTGTGTTTGTCCCGACAGACTGCCCAGAGTGTGTGTGACTGGAGGGGGGGTTGTTCTGGACATGCTTGTCTATCTTCTCCTTTGTGTCTTCAATGAGCAGCTTCATGTCCATGGTTAGTTCAGAAAGTTGTGTGTTAACTGCGTCCCGGACTATTTCGTTGACCATCATCTCTTCTAGTTCGTCGACAAGGTAGGCAAGGGCACAGATGGCGTCCGCTGCTAATCTCGGAACGCTGCTCATCATTGTCACCTGGTGAAGTGATGTTGAGAGAATGTTGTGTGTAAAAGGTTCCCCTATTGGGCAGAGGAGTAAGCGTTTTTCTAGAAACTTCCTACCTTGGACTGCAGTGTGTACATCACTCAGTACCAACGGTATTGACGTGCCGGTCTTTTTGGTGTTCCCTCTGGTTGCATGGACATCTTTCTGTGTGCCACATGGCTGGTCGGTTGACCCTGTTCCACTTGACATTTTGTAGATAGATGTTGGGGCTATCTAATATGGAAATGGATGTATTGACTCTATGCTCGACCGATACTATACCCTTGTTTCCAATTCTCTATGCTTTCAGTATGATATTTACTGACTTATATTATGACAGCTGATTTACTCACCAGATTTTCAAATCATAAAAGACTCACCCATTGAAAAATGAGTGTGTTTTGCTAATGGTAGCTGCAATCCTACCTGCTCATCCTTGCTGTCAGCCCTGTCTCCCACTGCCACAAGTAATGATCACCCTCCTTCCTTCCATAGTGTTAACTGGGTATTTGACTGACCTTTCTTCTTCTCTCCCAAGTCTGCTCCTGCACTGCAAGAGCAAGAGGGCTTCCACCAATCAGTACCAAGGATCAAGTTAACACCACCCACACCAGGCCCCCTCTGCTCAATTGACTTTTTTAATACTCCCCAACATTTTCCACTTTCTCTGAAAGGACAAATATTCTCTACACCTTTCTTGCCACCTCTGGCTCCTTCCCAAGCTTGTGTTCCCAATACCCTGAGGCCAAACCCTATCTGTTGACCTAGAACATCCAGTTTCTGACACTGCTCTATTCACCAACTCAACACTTCTCTGCCTATTCAGCTCCTCACTTTGGAAGGCTTGCAGAATAACAGTCTTGTTGAGTTTGTCCATCAACAATAGTATATTCATCTGGCAAGACACATATCAATGTCATGCACTGAAGCTCTTCATCCAGCTTCTCAATTTTGAAGTCAATTGGAAGCAAATTTTGTATGGCCCCTGCATCAACTTTTCGTGATGGAGAAGAAGCAGCAGGAGTTTACAGAAGCGGCAGGGCATGCAATGGCAGAGGTGGAAAGAGCAAAGGAATGGCAAAGGTTGTTGGATGAGGGTGAGTAAAACAGAAAGAATACATATACTAATTGTTTTTGTATTAGCTGGGTACACTATCTGTTAGAATCCGGGCAGGACTTCTGGGCGCTGACCATGCCGCTGGACACTGAAGGTGACTAGAGGCAGTAGAGGCGGAACTCGATGTATTCGGATGAGTTCCAACTGAGGAACGCCCAGGAGGAACTTGAGAGGTTTATATACAAGACAAAGAACAAACAACAAACAAACAGAAGGAACCTTCCGGAAAGATTACTTAACAGAACCATGGAATGCTTATGTAATGGGAAGTTGGTGCTACAGTGTCCGTGTCGAGGAAACGGTAAAGAGTTGTCATACCTGATACTCAACCTGAGCGGTTATCCATAAGGGTACCTTCAACACTATCCAGAGTGAGGACTCAGCTCACTCTATGGTTTTGTATGTTAAAACAGATTGGGAAGTGAAAGGAAGGTGAAGCATGAGAGTGGAATCTGAAAGAGGTGGAAAATGTGTGGGAGAGTTGATCAACACAGCAAGGGTACCATCAAGTTTATTATGGCAAGAGGTGCTGTAGCACATGCATAAATTGCCAGCACTTCAAGGCAATTGAGACTTGGAAGGAAGAAGCAGTGGAATGATGATGAGCCTTGCAACTTGTTCATCATGTATTTTGGCCTTTAGGAAGCCCATGGGAAGTGATAGATTAATTGTAATCTAAGCACAACCTATAATGGTGGTGAATGCACAATCCTAGTGTAGTTATTTCCAGAGAATATTCAAGGAAACCCATGGCTAAGGATAGAGGAACTTCACATTGACATGAAACCAGTTAGTCAAATCAATAATTGTTTCTAGTTAAGGGTGAGCAACAATATCTAAAGTATCAACTCTTACGAAGTTTCTATATATAATGTGTAGCAGAGGTCTTGAAGTCCTGAGCCAGTAGAGCCTCTGCTTGGATACAGTGATTGCACTTTGATTGTCCATTTTGAGGGTGGAGGGCTCCTGAGAGGATGTTCCTCATCCATGCAATCTCCTTGCCTGCTTCTACTACTGCAATATACTCTGCCTCAGTGGTAGAAAGTGCAACAATGGTTTGCAACTTGCTGTACCCCTATTGCTCCCCCAGCCATCATAGTTACAAATCCAGCAGTGGAACGCCTTGGTCAGTCAACTTGTGATCAGCTGCTGAGTGCCCTTGATATAGCAGTGAAGATGTTTGAGTGTTTTCAGCTTCTGGTTCAACTTATCTTCCACCATTCACCAGGAGGATGTGAAATGTGCTGTGTGTGACGAGGAGGTTCTGGTGGTTGAACAGGTGGCAAGATAGGAAGCTGGGAAAGTGGCAAATCAACTGATGGATAAAGTGGATCAGGTGGATCAAGTGGAGCAGGAGGGAGTTCTGGAACTGAAACAGGTGGTAGAGTTGCAGTTGTGTGGTCATCTACATCACCATTCCCCCCTAGATTGAGTAGCAGGTCCAGAGTGGTTTCAGACAGAAGAGGAATGTCAGGAGTTGTGAGATCAACTGGTGATGTTGCTGTGTACTTGGAAAGGCCAGGAAAAATGTGCTCATCCAGAGCATTGAGAGCCCCCCAAAGTGAAGGTGGTAACTCAAAGAGCATGGCTGAGATATCTTCTGCTATGGTTCGATTAGCTTGCTCTGCTACACCATTTTGTGGTCTATTTTAAGTGGAATGGCACCTGTGGATGCCACATTCATCTGTGAATTTGATAAATGCATTGGACATGTACTCCCCCCCTTTGTCATCCTGGAACTCCTTCATCTTATGGTTCTCTGTGTATCTTTGAAAATGGTTCTCCGTGTATGCCTTGTAAGTTTTGAAAGCCTCAAAAGCATTGCTTTTCCATTTGAGTTTCATAGCAGCAAAGTGAGAGGTTGCATCATCAATGAAGGTTATCCAATAGCGATAGCCTTCTCTTGTTGCAACTGGAAGAGGGCCATGCAAATCAGAGTGAACCAACTTGAGTGGTTGAGTAGGTGAAGAGGATGATGGGAAAGGATTGAAATGCATTTTACCAGCAAGGCAGGGTTCACAAATTGTTGGAATTACCATTTGGTAATCCTAATGACGATGCATGCCGCTTGCATTATCATTCAACTGCCACTATTCCCACTTACTCATGTCTGCTTATGCTATTTCTATTGTCTTACTCATCGCTTATTCATTGTTAGTCATTCATAGTTAGTCATCAGCACCCATGTAATGAATGTATATAAGCACATTCTGAGTTGAGAACTCAATCAGAACCACTTGTTATACTCTTATTGCTGGACACATGCCCACTTAGCTGCTCTCTAGTTGACAACCAAGTATTGCTACAGATTGTCTCTGTTGATTTTCAACACAAATAATATCTCCTTTTTGCAGAAGAACCAAAGGCCATATCAGTCACCAAACCTTCCTTGTGCATCTTGGTGATGTCTGCCAGATTGTGGTGACAACAACAATGATGGCGAGTGGAGATCCAGTTGGTAAACTCACAGTTGGATGACCCAATTGGAGCACAGAAAAGTGTTCTGCTATCACAGATAAAGTCCATTTGGTGTGAGTTGATGCAAATTTCAAATCCCTTATGCTTGATGAGATATAGGCAAGAGAGGAGGTTGTTTTGTACATGAAGGACTCTAGTAAATTCTACAGGCTGAGTAGCCTTTCCACCAATAACTGGGTTGAAAAAAACCACAGTCCCCACTCCAGATGAATAGATAATATATTGTCAGCTAATCTGATTGGCATGTGAAGGTGAGAGTAAATCCACACCCAATTACAATGAGGGATCATATAAGAAGTTGCCCCTGTGTCTGCAAGCCAATTGGAATTAGGAGAAGTGGGGGAGGATGTAGAGAGAGCACTTGCATTGCCAGCAAACTTGGTGAATTTTGCAGAAATGTGAATTAGATTGAAATAAGAAAGTGTGTGGTTTGAAGGAACCAACAGTCAGATCAACATGAAAGTGATAATTGACGCGCGTCAGGGTGTGAATTTGTGTGTGGTGACATGTCAAAGTGAACGGAGTTGATGCGGTTGAATGGGAGTCAAATTCAGTGGAAATGCGAATTAGATTGAGATGAGTTGAGTTGCAATGGATGTGAGATCTAGTGCCAGAGCAATTTGTGAGGAAGCACACCTAATGAGGCTGACATAGCTTCTACAGAAGTGGAGTATACAGTCTAGAGGCCAGGGCACATAACCTGTTGCTCTGAGGGTCTGAAGTTAGAAGATAAGGACTTAAGGTGGGGAACCTAAATCTATATATGTACTGTGACATGTGACTCTAACAGGAAGAGGGTGATTTATAGAGTCGTTCAGGGCCATGCCTTTTAATAAATGATCTATAGTGGCTCACAAAACTGACCCAATGTTTGGTGGTTTTGAACAAATGGACTTGGTGCAAAGTGATGACATAATCCATAGTCTCAGCACTTGTGTCCCAAAAACTACATTATCTCAGCTTTCCAAAACACTCAGATTCATGTGATTTGGACAAAAACTCATAGAGTAATGAGCCAAACCAGGTTGCAACTCATTGGGACAGTTTTGTGAGCATGTATTATTTTACAGGTTTAGCTGTCTAGTACAGGGTATGACCTCCATTTTCCTTGATAACTGCTTGTATGCGCCTGGGCATACTTTTTATAAGACCCTGGCATACTTCTGGTGGAATTCTATTCCACTCATCAACCAATCTATCCCACAATTCATGTGCTCCCTGTTAGAATCCGGACAGGACTTCTGGGCGCTGACCGTGCCGCTGGACGCTGGAAGGTGACTAGAGGCAGTAGAGGCGGAACTCGATGTATTCAGATGAGTTCCAACTGGGGAAC
>Ga0307507_10008157_pt1 | contig 14693 bp, 19 predicted proteins | sample 7_EM_MG_FD_207223 | JGI IMG/M metagenome (GOLD analysis project Ga0307507, IMG submission 207223) | Populus trichocarpa ectomycorrhiza microbial communities from riparian zone in the Pacific Northwest, United States - 7_EM | ecosystem: Host-associated > Plants > Roots > Unclassified | place... | reverse complement strand
TCATGTCCTTGGGCCCTGGCGTCCTTGTTTCTAGGGGTTGTTTGGCTCTACTCCCCCCTCTCTCCACTCGCGTTTCGCTGCCTCACTTAGCGCTTGCACGGTCGGCAACACCCTCTCGCGCTTGTTACAGACGGCTGGGACTACAGTTCACAGTAGGAGAAAACTTTTCAACAGGCTACGTTTGATTTCGCCGTTCTCTTCACCTCCGTTAGAGGCTGCCTAGTCAGACACGCACACGGTTACCGATAGTTTCCACGGTTATTGGGTCTACCCCTCCTCTCCCCCTACAGGTCTCGTCCCGTTGCTCGGTTACAGCTACACTCCACTCACTCGGCTGGCACCCTACTGCCCATTTACCTTACGCCGCCCTCGCGATTTCTCCATGGTCGCACCCCTCGGTTACGCTCAGTCGTCGTATTGCACTGCCTCGGTGGCAGATGTCAACGCCTTGGGTTCTTGAGTAATGTGTGCAACGCCGCAACGGTTGATAGTGGCCCCCGCTCCCCCATTGTTCTTCCTTCATTGTCGGTTACTTTGGGTTTCATTAGTGGTTATAACAATTATTTATTTTGTTGGTGTCTACGGCAAGGGTTTTCCTGTTGATTCCTCCCCATGTATTTATTTGTATTTTTCTTTTCGACCTCCTAGTCGGAGGGGGATTTCTTATTTTGCGTGGCTGGTGTGCGGTTGGTCTCGTACCAGAGAGTCTTGGGTTGATGGCTTTTTCCCTGGTGCCGGGTTGGAGAAAAATAGGGGATTGGGTTCTTTCTTTACCATAGCTAGCGCTGCATGTAGTCTTTGTTCCCAGTAGTTGAATAATACAAAGCACATGATAAAAAGAAAAAAAGAAAAAAAAGACATGGTATTTAGGTCACGAACCATCTCCACTACACACCCGGCGATTGAAATCTCAACACGATGAGAATTCATCGTCGACATCCACCACCCCCGCACTCTCAGTGAGCTGCACCCTCCCCCTCCGCCTTACTTCCCTCATCCTGTTCTTGGGCCCTGGCGCCCTTGTTTCTAGGGGTCGTTTGGCTCAATCAGCCCCTCTTTTCGCTGCCTCGCTTAGCATTTGCACGGTCGGCCACACCCTTTCGCCCATGTTACAGATGGCTGGGACTACAGTTCGGAGTAGGAGAAAACCTTTCAACAGACCACGGTCGATTTCTCCGTTCTCTTCACTTCCATTAGAGGCTGCCTAGTCAGACACGCACACGGTTACCGATAGTTTCCCCGGTTATTGGGTCTACCCCTCCTCTCCCCCTTCAGGTCTCGTCCTGTTGCTCGGTTACAGCTACAGTCCACTCACTCGGCTGGCACCCTACTGCCTGCGCCGCCCTAGCGATTGCCACGGTCGCGCCCCTCGGTTACGCTCAGTCATCGTATTGCACTGCCTCGGTGGAGGATGTCAACACCTTGGGTTCTGGAGTAATGTTTACAACGCCACACGGTCCATCGTGTCGGTGTTATGCAACGTCACAACGGTTTTAGTGACTCCCGCACCCCCTTTGTTCTTCTTTCATTGTTGTTACTTAGGGTTTCGATTAAGTGGTCTATCAAGTATTTACTTTGTCGGTGTCTACGGCAAGGGTTTTCCTGTTGATTCCTCCCCAGGTACTTATTTGATGTTACTTATTCCGCCCCTTTAGTCGGAGTTTGATTTCTTATTTTGCTTGGCTGGTGTGCGGTTGGTCTCATACCAGAGAGACTTGGGTTGATGGCTTTTTCCCTGGCGCCGGTGGGTTCACGGAGGTTTTTCTTTACCATAGCTAGCGCTGCCCGTAGTCTTTGTACCTAGATGACGAATAAAACCAATCTTTTTTAAAAAAAAAAAAAAAAAAAAAAAAGACATGAGATTTAGGTTCTTCACGCAACCATCTACGTTCTTTCATATACTATACTTCCAATACAAAGATATTTATCTATCACGCTTTCAGGAATCAAGACACGACTGTCTTATTTGAGCCTAGCGATCAACGTTGCTAGATAGGAGTCAACGGATTTAGCTATCGCAAGAGATATTGGGCAAAGAAGAAGTGATCGTTAGGAGAATATCGGTTACCTGCTGCAAGTATCACCCGGAGGGAAGAGGATTGTAACATTTCAGTAGGATCATGAGCTTGTCCTTTGGTGCTGGCATTTTTGCTCTGCATGGCGTTAATACCTCCTTCAAGGGTGATTGCCATCTTATGAAGTGCTTGTTCAAAAGGACCTGGCTGGTGATTGTTTTCCTTCTCCTGGGGCGAGCGAGTCTGGAATGGAGACATCTTCAAACTTCAATATAGATAGATGTTGGGGTATAGAAAAGGGGTCAAAAGGTGTTGGGGAGAAGAAGGAAGGTTCTTTAATGGGATGCAGAGTCTGAGCGAGGTGGAGGTAGTGTTTGATGTTGGTAGTCATGGCGGAATAGGGTCCCTTTATAGCTTCCTTCTCAGTGGGGTAAACTAGTATCATGTCCGCGCTTGCTTCACGTTCCTCATATATACTTGAGAGGGCATCTGCCAGGACATCATCCTTTCCGAGTCTGTGTATGATGTCGAAATCGGAAGATTAGAGGAACATTCTCCTTCTTCTCTAGCCGTAAGGGAGATTTGTCTGTAATAGGATGAATGAAAGCGCTTTGTTCTCCGTTACCACAGTGAACCTGGTACCAGACAGCATGGGGTGAAATGACTGGACTGCAGGCACTATAGCGAGGAGTCCTAGTTTATGCACAAGATAGTGCAGTTGACTTGTTGCAAATTTTCGACTAACTAATACTACAGGGTGGGATTTCTCCTGGGAGGGTCCTTGGCCTATCCATGCCCCTGCTCGAACTTTACAAGCATCGATAAAGAGGTAAATTGGGTGTCGTGATTGATAGTCAATTGGGCGGGGTGTGGTAAGGTTTTTTGGCTACGTGTTTGATTTGTTAGAAGGCTTGTTCATGCAAGGGTCTCTACTCAAATTCGTTTTGGGAAAGCAGATCAGATAGTGGGGCGCTAGCAGTAGCGAAGTGTGGTAGGAAATGTGCATGATATATTACAACACCAATAAAGGTTTTTAATTCACTTTTGTGATTTGGGGGTGTGCCAGTCCTAGATTCCTTGTATTTTCTCAGGATCTGCATGGATTCCTAGGTCGTCTATAACAGGTCCTAACAGGGATAACCTATCGGCAAAGAAATTGCATTTGGATGGGGAGGCTCTAATATGGTAGTCCTGTAATCTCTGACACCCCTGGCGGATATCGCAAATATGGTTTTCATAACTGGTTGACAAGATTGTAACATCGTCTAGGCATGCCCAAACTGTTTTTCATATAAGTCCATCAAGGACATAATCCATAACTCGCATACCAGTGAAGGCTGCATTGGTATCTCCTTGCAGCATTATCTTGCAGGCAAAGGTACCGAAGTGCCTCTTAATGGTGTTGAGGGTTTCATCTTCAGGGGCTACTGGGATTTGGAAGTACCAGTACGATAGATCGATAGTAGATCGGTATTTGGCTCGTGCCACAGTTCTGAGGATTATACACTGATTTGGAATAGTGCTATCATTCTTGATTGTGATATCGTTTCTGGCTACTAGGTCTGCTAGGAGTCTAATTTCGCGATTGGGTTTGCGCTTAGGAAACATGTTGACAGGGTTATTGCCTTCACAAGGGTAGAAGATAATTTTCGCTTTCCACTCCGCGATAATTTGTCTGTATGCAGGGAGGATCTTGTCTGGAACCGTGAACATTTTCTGACTTGGTGCCATTTTCATGTTGATGAGATTAAGTTGGTGGTTAATCTGACGCAAGGGCGGGAGTTCAGTGATTTTCTTGGCTGGAAAGATATCAGAAAACTAGGAGATGAAGTCAGGGGTATCTGAGTTTGTCGGAGCGGAAAACCGAGCATTGTTTCCATCCTTGCAAGTGGGGGTAATTCCTTTTTTCGGGAATGAAATGAGAGAGTTTCCATAATCGATTAGAGCGTTATAGGTGGTAAGGTCTGACATTTCTAGAAATAGGTCATAGTTGTCTAAAGAACATACTAGGGCGTCAGTAATATCACCGATTTCATCACCTTCTTGGATGACTGGTTGGGATTCGTAGTTTATGGTTGAGTGGGATCCTTGGACTGTCATCTTTGGACTGATAGGGGGATAGAGCTCTTGGGTAGGGATTTGGAAGGTAGATATGAATTTTCCTGAAATGAGGTTATCTCCCATGATTCCTGTATTGAACAGGGCTTTTGCTTTGTGTCCATTGACTGTAATGTAGGCTTCGAGGCCTTTATTTTCATTTCCAGATGGTACTATATAGTTGGAGGTATTGGTGACTTCGATGGTATGGTTGGTTTCTTCCTGGGTATAGTCGAAACAGCAAGGTTTCCTCTTCTCTCAGTTCCTCCTCTTCTTCCAGTTCCTCGCTGGTTGTACCCTTGATGACTTTGGGTTCTTGGCTTCTGGTAACATTCGCTGGAGAAGTGTACTATCTTTCCACAATAGAAACATGCTCCTTCTCTCTTGCATCTTTCTTTTTCGCTAGGGGTGGTACCTTGTTGTACTGGGAGGTATTATTTGAGGATCGTGGGTGGTATCCTTAGTTGTTGTTTCTGGTGTCTTTGGGTCTGGGCTGGATGACTGGATTCGATACTGCAGTGGGGTGTTGATTCCTGGTACCATAGAGTCCTGTGGAGTGAGCGATAGCATCTCTTTTCTCAGCAATTTCATCTAAGTTATCGAGGCATGTATCTGAGGTGATATGGGATGTGACATCTCGGTTGAGTTTGATGTCCATGGCATCTAGAAGTCATTGTTTTGCTGAGTAGGCTGAGATCATTCCTGGGGGTAAGCTGTCTCTGAGCGTTTCAAGAGTGATAACTGTATCTGTTATCTGTGGGGTTTTCCCATTGATAGTTTGTTTTACTGCAAGCCATTGTTCATATATTGTATGAGTGGATGTAGAAGGTCGGAAATATCTGGCGAATTTGTGCTAGAGTCCGTTAACTGTTTTGGCTCCTTGGCTATTGGCATATTGGGTGAATTTTTTGAGGGCCGTTTCTCTGCAGTATGCTCTATAATGCTGCAAAGCTTGAGAGTCTGTATCTTAGATTCCAAACCTGGATATATATCGATGGACTGTGTGCAACCAGGAGTTGATTCTTAATAGATCTGGGTCTCTTCCTTCTTCAGTGAAGAAGGATGGTGCTGGCCATTTGGGGCGGCTAGTGCCATCTGGTAGGACTGACATACCGGCTTGTTGTGGACTTGGTGGTAGCGGAGGATCAGGAGGCGGCGGTGGCACACGGTCTGGACTTGGGTTTCTTGAAGGCGGTGGACTTGGGGATGCTGGAGGCGCTGGTCCGGGTTTATCAGGGCTGTCTGAGTCTGAATCTTGGTCTGGGTCTGGCTTGGGTGCTCCCTCTTGATACAGTTGTTGTTGGACTGGTGTTTCTTCGATCTCTTGGTGTTCTGTGATTTCGCTTTCTTCTAGGTCTTGGGGATTTTGTAGATTCTGTCCTGGGTTCTCGTCTTCGCTACTTGATTCATATTCTGAGGATTCTTTATCTTGGTCCTGCGCTGGAGGTGGCGCTGGTTCTGGTGGTGGGGCTGCCTTCTTCGCTGGAGCGGCAGGTTTGGGCTTGGATGAGGATCCTGATGGCGCTGCAGGAGTTATTCGCGAAGCGTCCTTATTTGTCTCTTGGAAGCGAAATGGTTGTAATCTGTGGTGAGCATGTCTCGCCAGGAGTCTGCCCTAGACTATTAAAGGAACAAGGAGGGGTACCGGTACTGCAGGGTCAAGGGAGATGGAGGGTGATCAGTCCTCTGCCGAAGTCCAAAGGTTGTATTTAAGTCTTGGTCAAAAGATGGAACCTGCTCCTGAGTATCGCGAGATTCCAAGAGGGACATCCGGCTATACTGTAAGGACAGGGAGGAGAAGCTTCAATGGAAATCTCTACAAGAGATATCCCAAGTGCAAGGGTCTAGTTGAGTCACCGTTCCACTTAGTACATTAAAGTGAGAGTTCCTTTACGGCTTCAGAGTTCGAATCCTTCAGGGATCTCCAGCTCTTTTAAATACAAATAAATCATAACCAATATCCTGTCCAAAGGAGAATGCTAAGCTACGCTAAGGTAGAAGCGAAAACAACTAAGTCCTAAAACAAAGGTGTAGATGCGACAGGATATAACTAACAAAACAAGTAATGCAATAAAACAAGTGAAGGATCGCTACTAATGTACTAAACCAGTAATACATTGTAGGAAGCATAGGGTTTCCTAATTGGGTACCAGGAACAAAAGGTAGTAATAAGCGAACTAAGGAAAGTACTACCCAATAGGAAACTCTAACAATAGGCAAGGTACAAGGCAAGAAATTATTCCTTACTGGGGAAATCCTAATAGGCAATATCCAATGTCAGGTCAATGAGTAGTAGTGACAATAGTAGATTCTGTTACAAAATTGCTCTTATGAAAATTCCTGCCTATTCATCAGATGTCAATCCAATTGAAAATGTTTGGTCTCTGGTAAAATATAAGCTTCATAAGCACTATCCTGAGCTGTATCTTATGAGCGGTGATGTTCATGTGGTAAAGAAGGGAATAGAGGAGGCAATCACTGATTGTTGGGATCTTTTGGACCCAAAGGTTTTTGATACTTTGGCAGGGTCAATGGTGGATAGAATAAAGGCAATTATTAAAGCTGCTGGATGGTATACCAAATATTAATTTCTACTATGTATTTACATTTCTTTCTTTTTTGTTTGGGAATTTGATGATGGTTTGGTTGGTGGGGTAGTAGGGTTGCCATCGGCGGGCTTTTTGTAAGGTTATTTTTGTTAACGTACAATACCAAAGGCGGCATAGCTTCACACCGCCCCCCTATCTCTCTCTTAGACATCACAATTAACACACTATACCATCACCACTAAAATCACCTCGTCTTCCGCTTACCATTTCCTGCGGGTTTCGTAAATTCCCGCTACCCGGAAAGCACTACAAGAGCCCTCCTATATCGGAGGCCGAACAGAAGGAAGACCTGAAGATTAGAAAATCAAGTTAAGAGCTCTGTCTAAATTGTAGCTTACTGTCATTCCCGAGATAGCCGTGGGCGTTCTAGAGGTGCTGTACAGTGTCAGAGTTTACGGAAGTGGGTAGTGGACGAACAAAGATGTATGGGTGGGAGTGAAAGATAGGTACGATGGAAGAATACATAATGCCTTTTATGATTTCATTGGTTCTGAAGTTAAAAGGTGGTGAAAGGATAGACGGAGGTGGATTGTGGGCTTGTCTTTCCTTTATCATCATTATGAAAGTATGTAGGAAGATGGAGTTATGCATGGAGTGAAATGGATGAGTGTGCGAAACGATGGAAAGGCTAAGATGGTTTCCTTATACTCTATATATTCTTATGTTTTGTCTAGTTAGTTTAGGTGAGAGTGAGAGCGAACGAAGTTTCTGATTTACCTACCCTTGAGTCCAGCCCTAGTCTAGTTCTTGTGTTCGCGTGTTTGACTATCGCGCCTTTAGTATGTCAGCCTATGATAGTCGTATTTTGATAATAAACCCCCGATTCGAAAAACCGTGTTCCAAGTCCTTGGACGACCGGCTGACCCAGCCCCCCCTCCTTCATCAGCAAATCGCACGTTACCGTTCTCCGGTAAGGCCCACTCCGTTGACCTTTCTTCTTAAATTTGATGATAATATCCTGGTGACGGTCGTCCTGGGATCAATACCATTTTCAGAGCTGGCTCTTCCCTCTCTTCAAGAATCAAGTAGCGACTTAGGCCGCATCATGATCAAGTACTTGGGAAACACCTTAGGAGACGCGCCGGCGGTGTTAAGATGCTTATTCGTAACTGGCTGTATAGGAACCTTGCTCGAGTGCCGTACAATAAAATGAACCTGAACCCTTGGCCTTCGTTATGGCGGGGTCCCGCTGTGGTGGGGGAAAGACGGGGGTTCTCCCAGCAAGCTACTAGCAAGGGATACAGGAGGGTTGTCTCCCGAGCAGCAACCGATGCGGCTGAAAATAAAACCCTCGCGTGGGCCGAAGAGCAAAGCTTGGCACTACTTTTTCTTATCAGATCCACACTGCGAGTTTATCTTTCAGCCGCACTAGTACTGGTAGAGTAGAAGAAACCACCAACCACTCCTTACTCGGATGGATCTTCACGGATCAATCCCTTACCTCGTAATCATGGCAACCACTAGATGCCACAACCGCGCCGACCGCCTCACAGTTGGTCGCCACATGGGACTACCTCTCTGTTTTTTTAATGGGGCATAGTATCCCACGGCATATCGAGTCCACGGCATAGCGTGAATGCCCATACAAATAATCCCTATCCTATAAAAGTTGTATGGGGGTTCTCTCCTCACCGTGGACTCGCTTCGCCGTGGGTTGTTGTACTCGGAGGGTATACAAGTTACAGGCATAAAGAACCCGAACACAGGGATGAGGAGTTTGTATGGCAAATTGTCCGTGCGCGTCTGACCGCCCATACAAAATTCGGACTCAAATGTTCGGGTTCTTTATGCCTGTAACTTGTATTAAAAATCAGAAACTAGCCGTGGTGAATCAGGGCCCAAGGCAACCGGACGATCAAATGTCTGGAAAGAGAGTCAGAGGTATAAGATGCCTTAAAACAACACTTGTTGCGCGGAGTGATAGGCAGTGTGCTAATACTTGTATTGTCCGTGGACAAAATTAACCGCGGACCAACGATCAATGGCAACACAACCCTCCTCATCACCCCACACTTTCAACACTACCTAAAGAACTTTCTCTAGTTCAAAGACTAATTTTTACTATGCATTCCACCCTGTATTTACTTTTTTGATCCTTTTTCCTTAGTTTTAATGATAGTGGGGTTGGTGATGGAATGTTGTTGTCATGGCCGAAAATTTTCCCTCTTGGTTGATCCGCGGTTAATTTTGTCCACGGACAATACTATCACGGCCATACCCAGGGACTAGATTCCTTAAGAAAGCAACATCCTTTCTAGTCACATCCAATCCTCTAACTTACTTACCATTATCGGTTTTGTGGTTGCTTTTTTTTTCCTACTGGTTTATAGAAAGCTGATCCCTGTTATTCTTTCCAAGTTTTCTTGAGTTCTTGTTGCTCGGCGATCCGAACAGGGATACCCCCCTTTCCATTCTTTAATGACCCCTCCGAGTACTAGTACTTGTACCATTTACCCGGGTGATCATTTACTAGCCGCTAGGCGAAACGCTGCGTGCTCGATGTATTATCCTGGAGCTACAACACATTAATCGAGAGAAATGATCGGATTTCACGGGGCACGTTGGGGTATGGTGCAATGATAGAGGGATAAGGAAAAAAAAGTAAACTCGGATCCCAATCATTGCTATAATAGCTAGTATGATACATATGCTTAAAAACTATAAACGTTGTTCCCTGGCTAGACCATTTCCGATGATCTAACTAAAACGTCGGGGGTTTCTACCCGATAACTCTAAAGAAAAAGGGTAAATGAGTCTCTGATTTGACGGGAAAAAAGATGGATATAAGAAAATATAAGTCTCAAAGATAGAGGCGAGGGAAAGAAATACCCGGCAGAACAAAAAGAGGAAGAAGGATGATGAGGGGGAGAAACAAAGTACGATAAATGCTAATATTGGTAAATTTTGATGACTATGAATTAAAGAAACAATCGTACTAGCTCGTTCCCACTCATCTTCACGCACTGAACATAATTGAAGTCTTGGGAAAATTGTCCCCACCGCTTTTCCATGAGTGAGTATATTTCTGGGGGTTGGGGTCTTAAATAGAGAACAAGATAGAGAATTGGAAAGAGGAGGGAGAAATATTGAAGGAAATGCGGATGATATTGTAAAGCCAACTAATGGAATGAGGCGAAGGCGGCGTGGTAGGAGTGCTAAAGAGCTAGCTAGCCGCTAGTCTGGAAACTCGAAGAATAGGAAGGCGCAGTGAGCTTTAGTGTCGAACATCAAAACCTGCGGATCCTTTTGAAGGGGTGTTGATCCGGATCGGAGGGCTCGGGTGAGAAGAGCGCTGTAGATTTGTCGCTGTCTGGTTGGGGAATCAAGGGTTTGCGTTCGGAGAGTAATTTTACAATGGCATGGTGCTCCTTTTTTAGAGCTCGCGAAAGCGCCGTTTCACCGGCGAGATCTGCTACATCGGAGTTGACATCGACTCGCTCAAGTAGCATCTTCACGATTCTTTCATGCCCATTGCAGGCGGCTTCGGAGAGTGGTGTTTGGCCACATTTATTCGCAGTGTTAGGGTTGACATCGTCCCGCTCTAGCAGCGTCTCCACAACGTCCTCTCTTCTAAACTGGACAGCTGCGAAGAGTGGTGTTTCTCCTTCTTTATTCGCAGCGTTTGGGTTAACATTGTTCCGCTCCAGTAGCATCTCCACGACGCCCTTTTTTCCAAACTGGGCAGCTGCGAAGAGTGGTGTTTTGCCTTCTTTATCCGCAGTGCTATGGTTGACATCGTCTCGCTCCAACAGCATCTCCAGGACGCCCTCTTGACCAAGCCGAGCAGCCGCAAAGAATGGTGTTTCGCCTTCTTTATTCGCAGCGTTTGGATTAACATCGTTCCGCTCCAGCAGCATCTTCACAATTCCTTTATGTCCGTCCCTGGCGGCTTCGAAGAGCGGTGTTTGACCATCATTGTCAGCTGCATCAGGATTGATGTCCCCTTGTTCTAGCAGTATCTTCACGACTCCTTCGTGTCCTTCCCAAGTAGCTCCCAATAGAGGCGTTTCGCCACCATCGCCCGCGGTGTTGGGGTTGACGTCTGCTCGCCCCACCAGCATCTTCACGACTCCTTCGTGTCCATTGTGGGCGGCTCCAAAGAGTGCCGTTTCGCCAAATTCATTCGGAACGTTAGAGTTGACATCGTCCCGCTCTAGTAGCATCTCCACGACGCCCTCGTTCCCAGACCAGGCAGCTATAAAGAGTGGTGTTCTACCATCATTCGCCGCGGTATTGGGATTAATATCAGTCTGTTCTAGTAGAATCTTCACGACTCTTTCATGTCCCTGGTTGGCGGCTATGAAGAGTGGCGTTTCGCCATCATCATCCACAGTATTGGTGTTAACATCCACTCGTTCTAGCAGCATCTTCACTATTCCCTCATGTCCCCTCTCGGCGGCTATGAGGAGCGGGGTTCTGCCACTTGCGTAATTAGCCGTAGCATTGGGATTTATGTTATCCCGCTCTAGTAGCATCTTCACAACTCTTTCATGTCCCTCGTAGGCGGCTACGAATAGTGGTGTTTCGCCATTATCAGCCGCAGTATCGGGATTGATATCACTCCGTTCTAGTAGCATTTTCACGACACCTTCATGCCCCTCCTCGACGGCTATCCAGAGCGGTGTTTGGCCATATTCATTCATAGGGTTGGTGTTGACATCCACTCTCTCCAGCAGCATCTTCACCACTCCTGCATGTCCCTCACCGGCGGCTATGAAGAGTGGCGCTTTGCCATCGTTATCAACAATGTTGGGATTGACATCGTCCCGCCCCAGCAGCAACTTGACGACTGCCTCATGTCCACCCTTCGCAGCCCACGAAAGAGGTGTTAAACCCTCACTCGTGTAAGAACTATCGTCTGCTTGCTCTAGCGCCATCTTCACCGTGCTGAAGGAATGTATATCCGCCGCAAACAAAAGGACCAATGTCTCCCTCTCAAAAGAACGATAGGGGAAGCTCACAATTGTGTCGTGAACGGTCAAAACGGTAGTTCGTGTTTGCTTTGGGGTCGAGCGTTCACAATAAGAACGTATAGGTATAGGTTCGTCGCGGTTTACTGTACTAAGACTCACACAAGAAAAGAACGAAGAAGAAAAAAGAAACCGATTCTCGTCGTGTTCGCGTCGTGTTGGCGTTGTGTTCGCGTCGGTCCCTTCTCGTCTGAAAGGTGTCGTTGTCTCTGGTCGTCTCTGCTGTTTGGTTTTGAGTGGTCTGAAGGAAAGTTACCCCCTGGAAAGTTTTTCCCCCGCCAACGCTCCCGGCGGCAGTTACCTACACAAACCCTGTGCAATGCTAACTACAACTAATACACAAATGCGGGTATTAACTAAAACCTATCCCCTTCTATGCCCCACAGTACCCTCACTACAGGACGACGGGTCAAGTAGACATAGAGTGTAAAATAAAACCTAAGCGAGTACCCTACCTCTACTCGAGTAGCAAGGCCCACTCGAGACCTCGAGCGTTTGACATTTGTTCCGGTAAATAATACTTGTATCGTACAATACGGTTAGTTTGTCATAAATGCCGGTGCTAGTTTGGCCGGAATATGAAATCATGGGTCTGATAAGAAAGGCTTGGCACTAGTTCTTCTTATCAGAACCACATGACTAATCCATCTTTCAGCCGCACTGAAAAGAGAAAACACAAGTCACCTCCTGCTCCGTCAGATCTTGACCGGTCAACTTTCTCTGGGGAGATTGCTTTGCACTCTCTTCACCTGCAACACTATATCATGTTCACTAAGTTTACCACCAGGAAGTTCCAAGCTCAACTTTCGGAGATTACCATATCCCATAATTCGCACTACCTACCTATCTTGTTAAGTACTCGAGTACTTACCTCCCATCCCTTTCCTATAGTATTTCCACAAGGAAACCAGCTGACCAGTACTCTAGCAACACGGCCCAAACTCTCACCCGGATCCCCCGAATCGCGCTCTTTACACTCTACCCCCCCCTAAGGTCAGTTAGTTCTACAATCGCGAAACGCTCGGCCGAAGATCCGGATGGGCTGTGGGCCCGGGTGTCCCGTATGGTACGCGACAAACCCTGACAATTATCCTCTGGCCCTTAGCTCCCACCGCCGTTCTTTATACCATGCGACTAAACGTACCTCTCACCCTGACACACTACCTTATTTATCCATCACTCGGAAACTCATTTAACCTAGGCACCTCGTATCGATGGGTGTCTCACCACCCTATAGGGTTAGGGATATGGCTACTGGCCCAATTACCGTATGCCCCTTGGGATTGTGGTGTACCTAGACCTGTCGTTAATAGGGGTAGTACGAGTAGATAAAGCCCGGAGATCCGTTCCCGAGCAACAGACATATCCACCAACCCACTCCAGCATTCCCTACCCGGGTCATTCATTCTACTATACATGTTTTACCTGATTTCGGGGTAGAGGTAGAAAGAGTTGGAATCATGAAACATCGCTCATCCCGTCCCCCGCCGTCCCCCGCCGTCTTACATCTCCTCCGGTCTTCCCCCGTCATCCCCTGCACCGCTACCGCTCCCCCGAAAAGCGCATTTGATCCTATAGGGCCCGTCATCCGAGCCAAATATGGCCGTCCTGAGCTTTCGCTGCCCTGGACGGACTCCTAGAGGCGGTCCTGCACGGTCCAGTGCCCCTGGCAGTCCTCCTCACAAGGTGCCTGGATTGTTGGGAGCATTGCTCATATGAGCGGTAATTATTATGGGCGATGTGGACGAGGAGCTATCAGGAACATGGTCCACCATATACCAGCCTACACATACCATTCACTGCACTTCCTGCAAGGAGGCCAATGGTGGTATCGTACCACACAAGAGACGGCCCAACCCATGAGGTTGGCCAACAATTATTCTCGGGCCAGGGGTGTCGGAGAGTTTAGGGGGATTGCAGCTGGATGCGAAGTAGTGGCTGGCACAGAACAGCTACACAGTCCGCACCGTCTTCTTGGTGTATATTTTCTTCACCGAGCAGGTTATAGGCAAGTATAGTGGATGCTGCCGATCTAGTATCCTAGATTGGGTATGCGATCGAACTCTCGGCATGTACTACCGCGCGATCAATGTTCCCAACGGTCCAGCACGTCCACCAATTGAGGCGGCAGATAAAGCTCGAAGATTTATTCGGAATGGAGGGCAAATCCAAAAATTCAAGCTCCGAGATCCCTACCCGGTTCCTTCATCTCGCACAAGCACGTCTACCAGGCCCACCTCCTCCACCCTCCATCCTAACTTCGAGAGTTGTGTGTTTACTCTAGTAGGAATCCACCGAGCATGTTATTGTACATACTATTCGCTAAGCCATATTATTTACGGTAATCTGTCTCCCCATCCTAGGCACTAGCCTCATGGAGTTGTTCACGGTCGCCTCAAGAATCCTTACTCTATGGCGTGTACACCACTCCTCTTCTGTCCAAAAAAAAAACCATTTTATATGATATATAGTTTATATATCACTCAGGAGAGTGGGCATGGGAAAAGTCGGAAAAAAAAACGTATAGGAAAGAAAAAAAAGGTGCAGGGAAGAACTTACAGCTGAGGAAAATTAGATACGATAGGATGAAGACTGCAAGCTATAAAATAAATCTCCCCGTAATAAGAGAACTATTTCACTATACTAACTTGACTCTACTGTACTTTGTAAATAGAAACCCGTGCATCCTCACTCGACTAAATTAGATAGGGAGTTTTAAGCGGGTGTGATAACATATATGTGCATTCCCATCTCAGGGACTTCCTTCGCTTACAAGGGATGATAGCTTTCGGGAGCAACTCCCGAGAAAGAAAAAAAAAAGGAATAGCGGGCGATTTTCACGAGGTGTGTTCTGAGGCGTCATATGGCGCTGTGAGCTACTTGCGCACTGCAAAAGTTTCCGGAAATGTGGAGCTTAGGCTTGGCATTTTTAGCTGGTTGCCTCACCTAACTTAGCGCCAAGCAAAAGTCCACATTTCCGGAAACTTTTGCAGTGCGCAAGT
>Ga0307507_10008156_pt1 | contig 14694 bp, 4 predicted proteins | sample 7_EM_MG_FD_207223 | JGI IMG/M metagenome (GOLD analysis project Ga0307507, IMG submission 207223) | Populus trichocarpa ectomycorrhiza microbial communities from riparian zone in the Pacific Northwest, United States - 7_EM | ecosystem: Host-associated > Plants > Roots > Unclassified | place... | reverse complement strand
TAAACTATTAGGGTATAGCTACTAGTACATATTAAGCTGCCTAGAGAGGATTTATGTATATAGAACTGTAGCGCCATAGCCTAGAGGCTGCATGCGCAGTATTGTACGTAGTATAATACAATGGATTGAAAAAAAAAAGAAAAAAAAAAGACCTAGCTTATTGCCAAAGCATATACCCAGGTCTCTACGGCCTACCCCAGAAAAAATAAAACCTATAGAATTATTAGCGACCGCTACTACTAGCCTGGAATAGTTATAGATATTAACTGCTATATATAGAACTGTAATAACTACCATAGGTCTAAGATTCTATAAGATAAGACCTTAGGGCTATTAAAACTACTCCTAATACTAAAACGCCCCTAGTAGTATATCTTTATAGACTTCTATAAGTTACCTACGGACCGTAATGGATATAATATAGTTATAATCCTAGTTAACCGCTTTAGTAAGCGCCTATTCTTAATCCCTTGTTATAAGAATATTGATGCTAAAGAGGCGGCCTAACTTTATATCTATTATATCTACCGCATTTACAGACTACTAGATACTATTGTATCTAACTATAGGCCGCAGTTTATATCAGCTTTCTAAAACAAGTTCACCCAGATCTTAGGTATTAGGCTAAAGCTCTCTATAGCATACCACCCCCAGATAGATAGTTAGACAGAGATTATAAATTAGTACTTAAACCAGAGACTCTAGCCCTTTATTAACTACTTTTAGGACAACCAGAGCGAGCTATTACCTATAATAGACTACGCCTAGGTAACCCTACCCTATAACTCTATAAGGTTTACACCTATTTAGCTAAAAATGGAATACTTATCCTATATAAGCTTTGACTAGAAGAGACTAAAAGGACCACAGACTGTATATAAAAAACTATCTTATAAGGAAGCCCAGCATTACGCTAAACGCTTAGAAGAAGCCTAGAAAGTAGCCTATATAAACCTAAAAAAAGCCTAGAAATTAATAGAACAGCAAGTAAATAAGTATAGGCATAAGCCTGACTTTACCATAGGCGATAAGGTCTAGGTTATAACAAAAAACTAAAAAATAGAGTGGCCTAGCTATAAGCTAAACTATTAGATGGCAGGACTATACAAAGTTCTTAAAAAGAGAGGCAACTTATATAAAGTAAAGCTCCCGGATTTAATCAAAGTCCATCCTAAATTCTTGCTGGATAAGCTATAAAAAGCTATAAACAACCTATTACCTAGATAAAAGAACAAACTGCCCCTGCCGATTTAAGTTAATAGCAACAATAAATAGGAAATTAAAGAAATACTAGCCTGTAAACTTATATAAGGAACACTAAAGTACTATATAAGTTGGAAAGGATATAATCTAGACCCCACCTAGTACCCCATATGGAATTTTATAGGTAGCCCCCATAAGTTACAAAAGTTCTATAGCCGTTATCCTAATGTACCTAGACCGCTAAAGTACTTAGATAAGTAGATAGAGTGCTAGCATAGTAAAGACAATAAATTACTAGTAGAGTATAAAGATAAGAATACCCTATAGGGGTAATACAGATATACAAAGCCTGAGGGCAGGCTTTTTTGGAAGGGGGGGGGGGGTAATATTACAGCACTGGTAAATTGCTATAAACTACCGTTACGTAATGGCAAGTTGCTATAAGTTGCCATTACGTGACTAGGAGATTGTATATAACTTTAAGCGGTGCTTCCGTTCTTCCCCTTTCCTTTCTCTAGCTTTGGATTCTCGTTTATAGACAATCCAATTATATAGGCTTGCGCGACCTTCTTGCCGTGCTCGTGCCTTAATTAACTAAGTCGCTAACAGATAGATAGTTAAAGCGCCTATAGAAGGAAGGAACAGGACATATATAGTAGGAAGGTAATTTAACACTATGCTAAAGCTTATAATAGGCCTATATTAAGGGCAGGGGTAAAAGGAACGCTAGTAGAAAAAAATCTAGGTAGGTCCTCCTAGATTAATATATGCTAAGACTTATAATAGTTACTAAGTATTACACCAGTTAACTTTAGTTGCAACCATTGCAATATTATTTTAATTAGTAAGATAGCTTCTTTATTATAACTTTAGGACTTAGAGCGGCTTTATAATCACTTATTAATAAGCAATTATTCCTATATAGAGTGCTGCATTAATATTACATGCACCCTTCCTTTAGTATTAACGCACAATAGTCTATAGCTTTGTTATAATGCTAAGTAGATAGTAAGTAATACCAGAACAAACCTAGCCATATAAAGAAGACCATAGCTATACTTATAACAATAGCAACTACTATAAATACAGCAAATCCATATAAGACTCTTTGAAATGCGCTATTATCTTACAATATATATATGGTAAGCCCAACCTATAGCGCAGATAGGAAAATCAAGAGAACAGCAAATAGGGCTAAAAGACTTCTAGAAACTTAACCTAGTTAGGCTATTTAATATTCTTTAAAAGTAGTCTAGTCTCTTTCGCAATGCCAAGGCCCCTAGAACTATATTTAATAGATAGAGTTCTTATCCTTAATTGTCTAGTTTAATACAATTAAAAGACATATCTTAATCTAATATATAAGTGATTACATTAAGCTCTAGACGACATAGGCTTCTCAAAAGGCTTAGCTTAAGGTAGGCTATGCTTATATCCGCATTAATAGTTACGCATTCTCTATTTTAAAAGCTTCCCTTAAATAAATATATATAATTAGGGGGTATGCAGTTAGTAGTGCCCTATTTTAATTAGGGAAACCCTATACTCTAATTTAACTACTACATAAAGGGTAAAGCTATTAAGCCTTAATTAGCAGGAGGTAGATATTAAAATAAACGAAACTTTGGAGATAGATTTTGTATAAACTCCTAAATAAAAACTATCCCTTAAATATGCTTCCACGTAGAATCTTAAGCAAATATAATGCAGTTATCCTTGTGCCCGTTCTCTCTTTTTCTAGGCATATTTTCCCTACCTCTCTAAGATCTCCATGTCGCTGCTTATAATGATTTAATCGCATGCTCTTCTACGAGCAATATTGTCGCCAGTAACTTTGATTTCTGTCCCACCTAAATATAAATCACTAGTGTCCACGATACTTCCTACGTCGTTAATCCTACTACTACAAGACTTTCTTTTTTTTTTAAAGACGGAGCCCTTAGAGGCAAATTCCATCTTAGCCTCGCTCTTATTAGTACGGCATAGATTAATTTTTACCATAACGACATCTATACTAGCCGGTTCGAAGTAAATAGTGCTCTGTGGATAAAGGCATAAGGCTGTTCTTAGTATAAGTTAAGTATATAAGAGGTTGTACTTTCTACTTACCTTTATCGTTATTTAACAGACCTATTTTCGTGTTTAGCTTTTTAATCAAAGATTTAAACTTATGAATAAGAGGTAGCGGCCCATATTACAGGCGTAAATAATATAGAAACTTGTTAGATCGCCTTTTATACATTTATATATTATGCCTTTATAAGAGCAGCAGTTAAAGGTGGTACTTATATAACAAGATTTAGTAGTAGTATAGTTATATTGGCACTACAATGCAAATCTTTTATTGTTGTTTAGTTGTTAAGTACTACAGAGTACAGCAAGCAAAGAATGTAAGAATCTGACTTAGCAACAAAGAAGGAGATAGAAGAACTAAATTAGTTATCGCTATATTACCAAGTATTACAGAGGGCAGTAAGGAATAAGATAGGAAACAGAACTATTGTCTACTTATCTCCAATTAAGCTTTTAAAGAAACCTTCGCTATTTTAAGGTTGACCTAATCCCTAGGATATCGAAAATCACCTTTCGCATTTATAGATACTATTTCGCTTATTGAGATATATAAAGCATTAAGCTTTTCTTATATATCTTGGTAATCTTAATTGTCTTATTTATATACCTTTTAATATCCTATTAAAGCCCTTAAGTATATAGCTCTATATCAAACTGGATTAGAATTCCTTAGTACTATCTTACTACTGTCTTTAAGACTAGAACCCTATATCTTACTACCCTACTACTTACCTTATATGTCTCATTGAAAGTCTCATCAAAAGTCTTATTAAAAGTCTTATTACCTGTTTCCATTACTAAATAACAACACAGTTATCATTCTATTTGCAACCTATTTGTTACCTATCTGGTATATATATAGAGGCTCTAGAAGCCCTCTTTAATAAACAAGAGTTCTTATACCTAATTGTCCGTTTAACACTCTAGCTCTATCTACGTCACCTTAGCTAAAAAACAGTTAAGCGCTAGTATATAAAATGCAGCGTTTTCTAGATTAAGTGCTTTCTTATATTCTTCCAGCGCTTGCTAGTATTAGAGTAGACATTATAGCCATGTTATTATAGGTGTATCTTGTTATTTAGGGGTAAGAGCAAAATTGTAACCAACTACTGGTACTAAAGCTTACGCTACCTTAATGCCAACGCTAATGTGGCGACTTGCGCTATAACCCTTTAACTCCTCCTAAGATCGAAGCTCTGCTCAAAGCTCTACTAGAGCTCTGCTCGAAGCTCTATTAAATATTAGCTCTAAAGTTGGCCATAAGGCCAATAAATTAGTTCCTCCACAGCCTTCTGCCCACGGAGGTTCTTAGATTATAATTACTTATAGTACCCAGTTCCGCTACTACAAGCCAGCCCGCTTAAATTATCGACGTGGAGTTCTTTAATTATATTTAGTAACGTAAGTAACAAAGTTATAACAGCAATAGGGTTATGACAGTTAGCTACTACTGCCTTCCTAATATAGATGGAACACCAAAATACTGCTAAAATGCCTTAGAAGTAGCCGTTGGGTCGTGCATGCTATTAGGTTATACACGCCATTATATTATGTACAACCCAATGGCCATTTCTAAGGCATTTTAGCAGTATTTTAGTGTTCCATCTATATCAGGAAGGCGGTAGTAGCCAACCGTTATAACCATATCGCCGTTATAACTCTGTTACCTATGTTATCTATAGGTGGTTAAAACATATAAAGTGTTAAAATACGCCATTAAGTATGCGGATATCGGCCTTTTAAAGCGTGTAATTGCCCGTCTTTGCCTTTACTTTGCCGGATCAAGGAGCAACAACTACGCATCTAAAATGATGTACTTCTAAAGGCTAATTGCAATAGAGGATTAGTATATTGTTAAATAAATGATTAGGAATAAGAACTCTATTAATTAAAAAGGGCTCTAGAAGCTCTCTATATGCATAAGGTAGGTTTTTTATCTAATGTCTAACATTCTTTATAGGCGTTCCGCGACGACTAAGGAAATCCTACCAATTATCTAGGCCTTTGACTTAAACTCACAGACTTTGCTTATAAAGAACTTGCATAGGGTGAGATTAGAGATTAGGATCTAGAATTAGTAGTCTCTACTTAATAAATCTGCTAATACCTTACCGTGATAGAGACTAAGGTATAATAGCTAGGATTACTTAGTAAGTATTTAATAGCTCCTAGACTTAAGAAGTAGAAAAGATTAGAAATACCTCCAAATTATATCGCTTTTAGCAATAAAGCAAGGTATGCTAATTAAAAAAAAAGAGTATTAAAGCGTATAGTAGACGATGACCCAGAGTATAAGAATATATTAAGGAGAAGCTCTTTATCAGAATAAAAATATAAGTTTTCACTTATAATTCGTAACCACTATATTAAACACCTTAGGATAAGAGACTTTAGCATAGATTCCCCCTTAATTATTATATCAAATCATTTAGTAGTAAGGTTTTGTAACCCTATAGATGGTAGTTCTTAGCTATAGAGCAAGGAGTTTAATCCGCTTCTAAAGCGGCGTATTATAGGGTACCTAAAATACTAACTCCGCCACACGTGGCCAGGGCTTAATTGCCGCTTAGATTAGAAGTATAAGGTTATAGGCCCCTTGTCACGGAGTGAGCACAAGCGATGATAATATATAGCGAAGTAGATATTATTAAGCTATGTACATAAACTGTGTGATGAAGTCAAGACGTTGCGTAAGGAAAGAAGGTAAGGAAACGGGAGGAAAGGGGTATATATCGTTAACTTAGTTGCTTGGTTAACACATGCACGGGGCGGAATAGGCTTCGGGTTATGGTCCTAGCGGATCTTGGCGGAATGTGGCGGAATATGGTGGAGGACGGCAAATTGCCGTAGATTGCCGTCACGTGATGGCAAATTGCCTCAGATTGCCGTCATGTGTCTTAATTGACTGAGTCGTTAACATGGAGGTCGAGACGGTGGAAACAGGTGGACGTGTGTAAGGTGTTACGGAGGTGTCCCGTGACACCCCTAGAATACAGATAGTAGAAAAAGAATAGCCCAGATTATGCGCTACACATATGCCCATAAGCCAAGAAAAGAGGACTTAAAGGAATTAGATATTATAGAGGGTATTTAATATTAGTAAGGAATTAGATAGTGAATTATAATCCATTACATTAGGGCTTAGTTATTTAATTGTAATACTAGTTGTATATAATTTATTATTAAGGTAGTATTATCGTTAAAGGCGTAGGCCCGCACTACGTGCGGGCTGCTTTATAGAAGTATTACCGTTAAGGCCCAAGTACCTAGAAACTGCAAAGCTTTGCTAAAATACCGCTAGCTCCAGCAGCTAGCGCCAGCCTCCTACCGCCGTTAAATTCCCACCTTATAGATCCTCTTAATAATGCCGCCTAAAGAGCCCTTAACGGCCTCCATTGCGACCACTCCCTTGCCAAGCTTAAGAACTAATAAAACCATTATATCTACCGCGGGAATTATAAATAACTACCTTTATAAATGGGAATCCCCTATAACCCACGACCCCTTATAACCTACGATCCCTTATAACCTATAATCTCCTATAACCTATAATCCCCTATAACCTATAATCCTTTAGGTCCCCTATATAGGGGATTACGCAATAGCTATTCTCTATAGTTATTACTTACTGCCTTTTTTTATCGCATTTATCTTTGTTTTTAAACTCGCAAAACTTTTTTTTCGTAATGGTTACGCCTTAGCCCCATAGTAAGGGTGTAGATTATTACCAGAATGCGCCTCTATAAGACGACTACAGCAATCCCTAGTATTAAATGCAGAATCCGCAATATAAAAGCCAAAAATACCAATAGCAGCCCCCAGAGAAACCTATATTTGAACAGGTTTTTATAATAAAGAGACCGAAACGGAACAACCTTTGGGCTGGAATATTGGTATAAAGACTACACCGAGCTTATTAGATTATAAATAACAGTGCTAATATTATGCGTAGTTTCTTATAGTATGTGTTGGCTTTGTTGTGGTTTTAGGTATAGTAATTTAAGGATATAGTTCGTTCCGCAGAATAAGTTAATATTTGCTAGCTAATGGGTCTCTCTAGCTACTACAAAAGGCTTTAATAGTGGAGGGATATATAACAATAAAAACAATTTCGGGCTATCTATAAATACTATTATACTCTTTATCTTCTGCCTTGTAGTCCCTATTGTCCTCAACTATAGTTACATCTAGCTTGCTTAAGTATTCACAAAGCAGTTTATCTGGATCACTAAAATCTTTAATACTATCTTTAGCTTTATAACTGCAATCCATATACTATTAAGGAAATATTGGTCCGGAGGGATTGTGTTTTTACTATTTGCAATCTTTACTCTAATTTGTTTTATTACCTGGATACCCAGGATTCCGTTTTTGGTCTTAATACTGCAGACGAGTATTAACATTTTAAAGAAATATGGCTATGTCTATCTTGTTTCCTTTATCGGAGGCCTTCTCGCGACAGCATTCGGCGTATAGTATTTGGTAATACTTGTTGCAGTTTACGTTAAATATAAACCAGGGAACAATCCAGCTTGCTTAACCAGTGTTAGTGGCTGCAGTAGTGCCAAAGTCATTGGGCTGATCGTCTTTATAACCTTTGCTGCGTACTGGACATTTAAATGGCTGAAGAATACAATCCACACTACTATCTCCAGCGTATACAGGTTATGGTACTTCTACTTTTATAACTTCCCTCACGGCGCCACATAGGGTGCCCTTAAGCGGTCCTTAACATATAGTTTTAGGAGTATCAGCTTTGGCAGCTTATTAGTGGCCCTAATTAATATACTTTACCAATTTTACTCAGTCGCTTAACAGCAGGAGGGGTCATAAGGAAACATAGTTAGGGCAATTCTATTCTATATTTTAGGCTGCCTAATTAGCATTTTAGATTAGGCCGTGCAGTTTCTCAACCAATATGCGTTCTCTTATATTGCGTTATATAGGAAACCATATATTGCCGCTATAAAGGATATATAGACGTAAGCTACCTTTTTCTCTCTTCTTTTCCCCTTACACTTTGCTAATACTTGCCTAAGCCCAGAGTTTTTTATTGGCTAGTTCAATATAGAAGGCCTAGTGGCTTTACAGTACTAGGCTATATGTTTAATATTACCCTTAACATAATAAATACTAATAACCAGAACAGGATAATTAAGAATTATAGTATTAATGCGCTTGTAAACAAATGCCTTATTAGGCCTGTACTTATAATAGGTGCTATATTTATCGCATATACCTGCGCCCTCTTAGCATACCTTTATCTTATCTTTACGTCGCCCGCTTACAACAGCGATGGCACCTACACGCTAGTTGTTATAGCTTTTGCGTTCTTAATTGGCCTTCAGATTTATAATATCTTTATAACTCCAATCGCTTCTAGCATAGATACTATATTTATGGCATTAGTATAGGATCTAAGAGTGCTTATAAGAGACCACCCGGACCTTTATAGGCGAATAGTAGCAGTGTATCCATATATATAGCAGTGTATCCATGCATAGAAAGGATGTCGTGTTAACCGCGGTTATATGGCTTTATTTAGATGAAAAACCTTTTTATATTTCTAGTTTAGAGTTTCGAGTTAGACTGCCTGTATATTAACTTAATGGCTAATTATGCAAAGTTGCGGCAGGCGAAGCTTGGCGTAGATTATCTATAACAATAGAAATAGCTTTCTTTGTACAATACACAGTTTATAATAATTAACTTAACTTCTTACCTAAAACTCCCTTCTTTGTCTGCTATACCTATATAATGTCAGAGTCTAAAAACGAAACAAGTGATATTATTTTAGTAATTAGAAGTTTGACGTATTTCTAAATTAGTACCTTAGCATAAATCAGGGATGCATATAACTATTCTATTAGTTATATAAGTTATAATTACTATATAATATAACTAATTGCAATCAAAATCTATTCTTTAATTATGGTTATAATTGTGTAATTAATATAATCACCTATAGGAAGAACGCGCAGGAATAGAATATAGTAATAAAACTTTAGTATTAAGAAAGTCGCGCATTAATTTTCTAAAAAGTACTAAGCCTTATGGTTTTATATATAAAAAAAGTCCATACGGGCTTTCTTAGAAAAGTTAATATATACGCGTTAACGCGTTATAGTATATCTTATCTATAATTCCTTTTTAATTACTATATACCTATATTTATACCCACTTACCTAATTAGGAAACTAGTACATAACTAAAATAATTAATGCAATTAATTATAATCAGAAGGTGTAATTTTACAAGAATTAAAATCTATAGGCTGATTACAGTTATACTAATTATATACATCCCTGGCATAAATGTTTAAATGCCTTAACTAAAACCCATAAATTTAAGCGAGTAATTTATGGAAATTGCGCGCATAGCATTACTATAATGAACTTTAGATATATATATATATAGACTAAGAAGTCCTTGTGTTGCATTAGTTGTTAGTATAGGTGGTCTTTTTTAGGGCTGTAAAGAGGTATATAAAGAGTCTATTGCCTAAGACAAGAACCCTATAGCACACTTTCCTATTATCTCCTAACTATATATCTCCGTTTATTGTTAGTAAAGAGACCATAACATACATATTTATAGGCGTGTTAGTTGCTTACCCACCTTTTAGCTTTAAGAATAAGGAATAATAATAAAAATAAAGCAGCTATTACAAGCAAGGTAGTAATAAAGTCTTTAGACATCTATTATATACTATTTAGTATAATTCTAACGCAGACTTATATTGTTCTCACTAGTAGAGAAGATAAGCTAAGCAATATACGCTAGTAAGCGTGTGTAGATACTTTAGCCTAAGCACTTTCTTATATCCTTCTAGTGCCCGCTAGTGCATTGCTTCGGCCTCTTTGTACTTGCCCTAGCTCTCTAATACCGACCTAAGGTTGCTGACGCTAGTAAGTGTAGATAAATGCTTACGCTTAAGTACCTTCTCTTATGCTTCTAGCGCCCGCCAATGCATTGCTTTGGCCTCTTTATACTTACCCTACCTTGACAACACCAACCCAAGGTTATTAACGCTAGTGAGCGTGTTTAAATGCTCTGCTCCTAGAGTAACCTCCCTTACCTCTAAAGCGTCTTGGCCTATCTCCTACGCTGCCTAGTAGTTCCCTATATCGCCTACATACTATGTAGCCTTGAAAAGGACTAACGCCCATACCTCTAGCGCGCCGCCACCGGCTAGTCAACTCGCTACCGCTACTTAAGCGTATAGAAATAGCGCTTAATATGCTTTCCAGTTCTTATACCGTCCCACTAGGTAACTGTTATCTATAAACGTAATATACTTCTCCCTTTAGTCTTCCAGCTCGCCCTATAGCTCCAGCCATTTCCTTATTAAGAACTACACAAGTTAGTACATCTCAAAGTAGTGCCCGTCTACATCTATTATAACTAAAGAGAAACTTATTAATATATTTAAATCATCCTCAAAATCAGCGCTGGCATTATTGTCCTCTTAGTAGCGGCCACTAAGCAAAGACTCTAGAATCCCCTACCGATTAAAAAGACTTATAAGTAATAACAGCCGTATTGCCAAAGGCCTCGCTCTGCGAATATGCTTAAAAAATATCTACTAAGTAGCAATAATAGAGTTTGACGCCGTGCTATCCCTTTAAGAGTCCTTAATATCCATGTCTAGCAGTTTTACTCTGTCTTAGTCACCCTTACGGAGATCTTGTAGATACTTCAACACTATAGCACATAACGCTCTCTAGCTAATGTAAGCGGCGGCCTAGGTAATAGCAAGGGGTATATAGTTAAGCGCCTTAACTAGCGCAACTGTATTGTCCTGTTTAAGGCTCCCTTTAAGCTTATTTTAGAGCAAGGCTAGAGCGTATTCTTAGTCCATTAGATAAACTTTAATAATATCCACATAGCTTCCCATCAGTTAAAAGGCGATATCTCGGCTCTAGGAGGTGATAAGGATAGACCTATTTAGTAATTAAGGAAGAAACTCTAGCAACGTGGCTGCTGCATTACTAGAACCATTATCTTTCCTACCTTTACGTCTCTCTAACAGGCGGGAGACGCCTAAATCGTCTATATTGTCAATAATTATCACCTAGTAACTATGTGCCTTATTGCATAGCTAGCTATAGACAAGCTTTAGAATATCTATATCTGGCTAGTTATAGCTAGGAAGCTTAGCTTGTTTAGCAATCTTTTAATAGCCTTCTTTAAACCTTACTATGCTACTTATATACACCTAGAAAACCTAGGTAGCTAGGGATCTTTCTTATACCTAGTACGCATACTTAATAGCAAGCTACGACTTTCTTTCAAGCTTATCAGTTTATATCCTTAGGAAAACACTACACTTATTGCCTACCTAACGCCACTAAGGCTAATAAGTGCTACTCTAGACGCAGACTACTGGCTCTTGCTATGTATTTTAGTAAGGATCTCGCGGTCTACAAAACGTAAATTACGCTGGAAAGGAATGGTAGAGGATAGAGCAGGTAGTAGTAGGGTTTGGTCTATTAAGATTAGGCTATTAGAATATAGATATACTACCTAGGATATAAGAGTTATACCTACTAAGGGCCTTAGTGTAGATGCGGCGGCGTAGTGGTATATTAGTGTCTGGATATACCCCCAGACTACTGCTGTTATCTTCTCTACCTTTACGTTATACTAAAGGCTCCTAAGCGCCTTCCTGCCTCTTATAGCCTAAGAGTCGCCTAATATAGGCAGCGCTTTTACAATTACATCGTCTAGCAACTGTATTTGTATTCCACACCCTTTAACAGCAGGAATAAGCGCCTTTTTAGAGTTATCTTACATAGATCTAGCATCAATCACTACTTTGGTCTAGCGGAGGGCATCTAGCAGCATAGACAGCTCGGCTTTAATATAGTGGAATACTTCCGGGATATCTCCTAGCCCAGACTAATATTTTTTAAGACATTTTAGAACCCAGGAGCCGAAGTCAACAAGCTGGATTATATTGGCAACAATACTAACTACGGCTAGCGCTTCCACCATCTTATCGCAATGATTCTCAATATAAGAGGTAAGCTCCTTCTGTATAAAGAAGAAAGTAGTTATATTTATAGGAGGGTATTAAGAATGCGAACGGCATTTGGTAGAGCTCTGCGGGTGGGATACTAGGGGAGGTAAGCTATGCTAGGCTAAATAAGGCAGGCTATGCAAGCCGAAGCGGGACACTTCTATGCTAGGCTAGATATGACGGAAACTAACAGCATAGCAAGTAGGTTATAGTATTAGCTAATTAAGTATTATAGCGCGCTATAGATAATATAAGGCAAGTAGGAGGATTACTAATATATAAGCTTAGGGCACACTTAGTCTGCTAGTAGACGCTAAAATAGCACTTGCTAAGAACTATCATATATTAGGGGGGCTGATTTGGCGCGGTTATAACCCGGGTTAATATAAGGTTAGGGCTACCCCTACTAATAACACGCGTAAACCCTATACAAGGTTATGCAGCGACTGCCCCCAAGTACTTTTGCACGCGATTTTAGGCAAAAAGGTACATAATTTATATTAGATCGGTACTTCTAGACAGTCGCGTAATATTGCTCTAAATTTACAACACCTAAACGGGCTCTATTCCTACATTAAGGCGTCTTAGTTACATTTTTTTAAGGATATATACTCCCTTAGTAGTACTAAAGGAAGGCTTAAAAGCCTTAAGCGTTTATTTCAAAAGCTATTAATGCAGTAGGAATGCGAGGATGCTTAAAGCTTCGCTATAGCAAATTAGCAAGCTATATATTCACGTTAATCCCCCGCCCCCTCTATAAAATAGAGAGATAATAGTAAGTTATCTCTATATAAATGCTCTAAGGCCTTAGGATTTATTAAGCTAAACTTTACATATCCATACTCTTCTAGTTCAACACCAATACTAATTATCTTCCCTAATACTGCTAAACAAGACGGCCGATACTCTAAGGGTAGCTATACTAGGTTCTTTAAATTATATATTATCCATATACTATCCGAGGTTAAAGCTAGGCTTTAATACTTAGGATTATATAGCTCCAAAACAATTAAACCTAATATAGCACTAATGTTAATAATGCTAATATTAGTGTGGAGATATAAGTTAGTAGTATTAAATAAGATACGGTTAAGTGGCTTACCAACATTAAGAGTATAGAGAAGGCTAGGAGATACTTATTCTATAGATAATATAAAGAGGTTGTTTAATAACCTTTATAATATTACGCTATGGGGTTAGAATAAGTATAGGTTGTAGTTTAAGAAGGAGATTTTATTACAGTATAACAAGCGTATAGGTTAATACTAATAGTTTCTCCTACATTTAGTTGCAATTAATAGTTTTGATTGCACGCTATATTTTTTATAAAAGAGCAACCCAAAACACTAATTGGCTTGTTAACAACCTTATACAACCTCCACTATTATTATAACACTAAAAGCGACTTTTAGAGGAGCTTAGGCTCCAAACCTTAGCTCAACGCCCTCTACCTAAATAATTGCAAGTACACCTTAATGACTTAATAAGTATTTACCAGTTACTAGCCTACCATGCCCTTATATGTAATTCTCCCTATTAGTACCACGTTCCTTTAATATCTATATTAGCCTTTCTAATACTCTTTGACTTATCAGCTTTATACTACTTCTTGCATTAGAACTAGTCTACTGCCTTATACTTTTTACTTAATGCACTGGAAATGGCTTTAAAAAGGGGACTTAAAAGAGAAGACAAATATATAGCCTAAAAGTGTTAACATTAGAAAGGATAGAAAGTAGAGGACTTTATACATCTTTAACTTATTAGGTATCTAAAGGTCTAGCTATATAACTATCTTGCTTCCTAAGGATTAAGTGTTACAAATAAAAACACAACCTATAAGTAGCCAAGAGGAAAAAGGATGTTTAGGATATAAAGAGATTCTTCTATACTAGTTCTACGTCTTGCTACAAGTGTTAGCAATGTTAAGTGTTGGTAATAATAGTAGTATAGGATTAAGTGGCCAAGTCGTATGCTAGCGCTGTGCAGTTATAGGAAACTGGAGTTGTTTATGGGCATTGGCATATAAGGAACCATGCCTATTATTCCTATAATAAATAATACACGCGTTTTGTGATATCTTTGTGATATATAAAAGTCCGTTCTTTTAAACCGTCTATTCATATTGAGTATAATATATTATGTTCTTTAATTAATGTCTAATACAGATCCTAGCTAGGCCTATACAGACTACTCTATATATAGGGGAAACTTATATACTATTGGATATTAGATCTCCTTAGTAACCACTACATCCTTATTTTAGCTTATCTATAGCTAGGGTTTACTACGTCCTAGCTAGGCTCTGCCATTAATTAATTGCTATTACTTATAGCAGTTTCTTATATCTTGTGGCCGTCCCCTATATATACTACCTTTGTTATTTACTATATATA
>Ga0307507_10008155_pt1 | contig 14697 bp, 16 predicted proteins | sample 7_EM_MG_FD_207223 | JGI IMG/M metagenome (GOLD analysis project Ga0307507, IMG submission 207223) | Populus trichocarpa ectomycorrhiza microbial communities from riparian zone in the Pacific Northwest, United States - 7_EM | ecosystem: Host-associated > Plants > Roots > Unclassified | place... | reverse complement strand
CAAGGGATTGGACCCCGCAAGGGATTGGACCCCGCAAGGGATTGGACCCCGCAAGGGATTGGACCCCGCAAGGGATTGGACCCCGCAAGGGATTGGACCCCGCAAGGGATTGGCCCCCGCAAGGGATTGGTTCCCGCACGGACTGGTTCGCGCTTCTTTTTCTGGATATTGTCCCGCCTGTACACTTGACAATCCCATACAGGACGCAATACCGCACTCCCCTCCCGTTTTCTGTTTTCTTATTACCTATAACGGCCTTACACTTAATAATCCCATACGGGACGCAATACCGCGCACTCCTCCCGCTTTCCGTTTTCTCGCCTACGTAAATAGCCGTAGACGCAATACCGCACACTCTAAGATACGCTTCTTTCCCTACCCTTACACTTAGTGATCCCATACGGGATATAATACCGCACACTCCAAGTGCTGCTTGTTTTTTTTTAGATATCATTCTACTCCCGCTTTCTATTTTCTAATTATACGGGATATAGGATCCCGCTACCTAGTAGTAATTCCTTATCCCTTCCCACGCTGGTTTGCGTCCACGCATATCGATAAGGGCTTGGCCAATCACAGGCTCTCGTTCGACTGAAAGCTTGGCTCTGATACTGATGTTCATAGGTTTGGCGCCAAGCCGTGGACGCCAGCGTGGGAAGGGATAGTAACTAATTGGCTATTACTATTAGCTGTTACTATTAGGCTGGTCCAATATAAGATTAGTAAGGGCATCCTAAGATAAAGTCTCTCTAATAATGCCCCGCTAATAGTATTTGTAATAATAATAGTAGTGACTAAAACGCGCTAAGAGCATCTTTACTAGGTTAGCGTAAGTAGATTATTATAGACGGCGAGACTCATTCCAAAGCCTGTGGCATAGTCCGCATCTTTGGTCGGCTTCGGGTTCGCCGTGTACCATTCGTCCGGCGCTGCCTATTTTAGCTTCGTTGCTGGTTCGCTTGTTTTGTCGGGCACTTGCGTCATTGCGGCTTATATCGAGTAGGAGGTGGCTGTTGAGGCAGGAGGACTTCATGCGGTGGCTCACTGGCATTACAACAGCATGACGCGGGTGTTGTAGGAGGCCAGAGGTTAGTTGTTGGAGAGGTGGAAGGTGGGGGTGAGTGGGGTGAAGGAGAGAGCAGTGAGGTGAGTGTAGGCCGGTGCGGTGCAGTTGGATAACGTTAAGGGCACATTTGTACGATTTATGGGGACTACCCTGCCAGCCTATTAAGGCTAGGCACCGGTCCAGCACCGCCAGGATCTTGCAGTTTTCGATGCGAGCGATTTATTGAGTGGTCGTGGAGATGTGACAGGTCAGGACGGCTTAGTAGGATGCAGGCGGTTGTGGGGGGTGTGCGCGCCATTAGAGTTGGAGGGCTGGCCTGCGTCTGCGCGCGTGGACTCCATCGCTGTGTAGTGCTTAGTATGTGACAGGCGGCGTTTATAGTGGACCGCGACGTATTGTACTCACTTTGTAATCGTTAGTGTTGTTGCTGCACCCCTGCGCTCAAAGTCGCGACTTTCCGCCAGGGAGTATAGCCGGAATAATGATTGTCCGGTGTACAACATCAGGTTCCTTAATCACTCCCACACACGTTCATTCTATCCACGCCTCATGGCATGTTTCTACATGAATGTGTCAAGTCAGAATGGATTTCGTTTGGCTCCACGACTAGCTAGGTATAATGCCATCGTGACAAATCTGGGTGAGTTGTACCGGCGTAGCGTACGGCACAGCATACGGCGCGGCATACGGGGCAGCTTTAAAGACTAATCCAGTCAGTGCGATAAGCCTATAGCCTGCGCGCCAAATCCTCATTTCTCGAACTTGTCATGAGGATGATTTTGTTATGTAGGCTACGGGTCCAATCACATATGCAATTTGACTTCTTCATGGTCACTCTAGGCGACCAGTGGAGTTTCGTGCATTGGAACTCGCGGAGTTGGCGATGATGGAGCGAGCCGCTTGAGGCGACGATTGCAGTTTCGTGCATTTCCAGTATGGAACACACCGAGTTGGCGATGGTGGGGCGAGCCGCTCGTGCATTGCCAGCGTGGAACGCACGGAGATGGTGCCCAAAGGGCGGAGGTGGCCAATCTTGGCGCGTAGAGGTCGGCAGAATGGATCACTCGGGGGCGTTATCAGCCTCTCTCCTCATGCACATGCCTAGTACATGGTAGAGGCCTCTCCCTTATAAATATTGCAAGCTCCCTCTCCTCAATCTACTTTCTCTTGTATTATTCTGCATCAACTTCACTGTACACAAACTTCAAAGAAAACTTTAAACACCAACAACAATGGCAGCTGTTGGTATCGTCAAACCAGTGGCTGTTCCTGGTCTCCACATTGCACCCACTCTTGATGACTTGGAAGCTTCTTCAAATGTGTAAGGCTCTTGACCTACACTTGAAATCTTTACCGATCAGTTGCACAGTTATAATCAGCTTGCTGATGACGAGGACCAACCCGAAGTTCCCCAGCATCACCTCGACAACCTCGTTCGTCTTTTCGCCCGCTACAACGCTCAAACCAAATTCGGACTCCATCTGATTCATGGACACCTCAAGATCGATCAAGACAAAATTATGTTGGGTACCCACTTCACAGAGCCGGTTGGCTGCTGGACCAAACCCACAAACATCGAAGACATCGATCCAACCAACGTCCATGGGCACATATTCATGCTCGCACCACACAATCGTCTCATTGCATATGAGTATCGTGAGGGCCCACCCTGCGATGTGACCGACATCAATCCTGCATTCTTCGACGACGTGGTCAAATACCTTCAGATGAACAACCTTGCAACTCTTATTGGCCTGCAGGTTCTGCAGACCCCTACCAAACCAATGGTTGAGTTTGTTCTCCAGGACACTTGCACTGTCATGCTCTACGATTCTGATGCATCGTATGGAAAGATCTACCGTATTACCGGGTGGTCAACCGGTGGAGAAGACGGAATTGTCTCTTTCTCGGGTCAAGAGTCTCATGCTGGGACAACCCGAGGAACACATCAAGTCTTTACGAATGGCAAGCCTCTTCCCACCATCGAAGCTCTGAAGGATTTCTTGAGAGAAGAGAAGCTTATTGTCTGAGAATTGCGAAGCCATTTGGGCACTGTTGCCAGGAATAGAATCATGGTGATTCAATTTGACTTTGACTTTTTATCTGTGCGGAGGTAGTGGACTATGGTATTCCTGAGGTCATTCTTTTCTAGTAGTTTCAAATACAATAGTGATTGCGCAGAAGCAAACCAAGATATTCATCAATTTAGTGCATAATCTAATCAGCGCCGGATACAACTACCACGTACCGGGCAAGGTGAATGCGCTCTTCGACATCTGCGTAACGGCGCAGTAGCAGGCTCTGCCTTCTCCTTCTCTTGATTCTTTCTATCACGACTCCGAGAATTAGCAAGCCGGATAACCGTACGCGCAGACGGCGCATCAACCTCAGCGTCGCCACGCTTGATTTCCTCGCTCCAAGCGCGTAGAATCTCGCCGCTGACGGGGTAGTGGTCGCGCGCTAGGTCGGTGCCCTCTATCCAGCATGTGTAGGTAAGATTATAACAGCCCTTATTCGTACATAGCCATTTTGTTGTAAGAGCAACTATGAAGTTGCCTGCGGCCCCCTCTGCCTCTGCCATGCTAGAGGCCACGAGAAGCTGAGCCTGTGTTGCCGTGCGACGGCGCGTTGGTGAGGACTGGGTAGTAGGTGTCGACTACCCTGGGGCAGGTGTTGAGCCGGCCACATCTTCGTTCGTTTGTGAGGCCTCTGCATTTAATAGAGGCGCTTCCTCGGTGCCCTCCTCGTTAATTACGTCGCGTTCCTTAACAATATATAGTGTCAAATCGAGCCGGTAGAGCTTCTGTGGCATCCTGGCCGCCCAGCTCCGAACGCAGCTCTCCAGCTCAAAAATCTCGCTATGGCTGTTAATTGTAGAGGTCACCCACTGCGACGGCGGGAGCCTACCAGCTTCTTATGCTTCATTTATATACTCCGCTCGCGCATCCACGGATTAATATGCTCTCTGCACCAGTCGTAGAAGGCCGTGTAGGTTAGCTAGCCTGCCTGCTTCATGACAACCCGTGATGCAATCTCCTCCATCGGCACCCGAGGCCCCTCTCCCTTGTCCCAGAGAATCTTCCAAAACGATGTATATTCTACGCGCTTATCCTCAACCTCCTCAACCTCATCACTGTCGAGCTGAGCAGCCTCAAATTGGTCAGGCTCGTCGGTCGGGGGCTCCCGCGGAGGGCTGGATGCTGGCGGGGGAGGATCGCGCTTCTTACGCGTCGGGATCGGCTTTGGAATCGGCTTTTTTGCACCCTTTTTGGAGGTTGTTTTCTTAGTCGGCTGTGGAGGCTTTCGGCGGGCTGTTGGCTGTGTAGATGGCTGTATAGATGGCCGTTTAGATGGCCGTGTAGATGGTGGTGGAGACGGCCGTGGAGATCGAGATCCCCCAGCCGGCGCGGTCGCCCCGGCGACGCGTTCCTTCGTGAGGAGCCATCACAGCAGGCCTATATAATTGACCTAATTAGGCACAGCACGCAGCACGGGGGAGGGGCTAGATTTACTGGCACTATTCGTTGACGATACGAAGTTGGCGTGGATGCTGGTGGAGATCGGCCTCTGGAGCGATAGGGGGGTGGCTTGTATATTTCGCAGTCGACAATACCAGCAATGGCGTCGGTGTTTTCTGGCGCCGATCCCCACCCAACCTTTTTCACACTTGGACTTCAAATCTTACCAGACGACGCAATGCCGCACATCTATTCCCTAGAAGACAGGATCAGTGAGTTCTTCGAGACTCAATCATCTGTTACTCGTCAGCAATGCGATGACATGGCCCTCTCCATTTCCGGGAGTCCAATCAGCCCGGCACCGATCCAGGGAGCGTTCAGCTATACTGTTACAGCTGGAGCTCTACAATCGAAGATAGTGCAGTTCAGGACTCAGACTTCTCTTCTCGATATGGACACACTGACCGTCGCGCGGGACGTTCATCCAGACTTTGTTCCAGCTACCACGTTCCACGGTACTCTCGGTGAGGGTGAGGCTTCGCCTCTCTCTGTCTATGTGATGGAAAGAATCCCTGGAACCACTCACATTGAGGCAAAATTTTATGATGAGTCTACCGCTAAAGCAAAACTTGAGGGCGAATCACGCCGAATGACTACAGTAAAGGATTTCGCCAGGTATATTGTTTGAAGAGAAACAACTCTTAATCTTACCCATATACTAACACTTAATAGATTCTTTTCACAAGCATGGAAGGGTCGCCAATCATTGCCAATGGAGAAGATAGATGCACTCCGTCTTCAACATGGGATAGATCTCGAACTGCTGTCCCAATCTTTACCCCCACGGTTTTCGATTATCCTACAACAGCTTCGTACGCATCTCCCGCTTCTATACACACCGACGTTCCCACTTGTCCTCACGCATGACGATCTCTGCGAGATGAACATACTCATAGATCCCAAAACTGGCAAAATTACTGGATTCATCGACTGGGCAGAGGCAAAGATACTTCCATTTGGCTTCGCCCTGTGGGGGTTTTTAAATGTGATTGGTTGGATGGACTCAAAAGGATGGCATTACTATTCCAATCGTCAAGATCTCGAAGATCAATTCTGGAAGACCTTCAATGAGTCTGTTGGAGGTGTGACAAAAGAAGAGAGAGATGCAATCCGTGTTTCGTCTACAGTAGGCATTTTCTTGAGGTACGGCTTTGCATGGGACGAAGGTGTTCGCAGAAGATCAGTAACAGAGTTGGACTACTCTATCAAATACCTTGACGCGTTTTTCAGCAGTGAGAAATCTATTCGAAACTCGTTCATTCTAAGTGAAAACTAGATATATTGAAATCAAATTAAAGTCTTCTTGTGGTGTCGCATAACAATTTTCTACAAAAGTGCTACAAAGGGGTGTACTTACCTGTATTTGGTAAAATGCTAATCCGGGTAAGTGGAGTGTGAAGCATCCGAGTCGGTCTTAAGACGGCGACATTCCTTAGACGGTACTCTTCTTAGACCAGTCATGTTCTTTGAGGACGGCTCCATCTAAAGACGAGACATCTCAAGACTATCTCGTTCTGAAGAACCAGTCCGAGGCCACTTCTTTACTAACCTAGTTTGACTTAGTTAGCCTAGCCTTTTTTCCAACCCCTAGAGCTCTTCTATTGAGTTTCCTCTCATCAATACAAGAAATATTGCATATTAGTATCTCCGATTTGCCTGTAACGAGGCCGTGTGGACCATAGAAACTTTCTCCGTAAGGCTTACAAACTACAATGGCCTTACTTCCACCACCTCCAAGACGAATTGCATAAACAAAAGCAACCGAATATTGGAGCCTTATCCTGCCCTCAATACCGCAACAAATGCACCCAAATGCCGAGTGTCCATATTAACCCTTACCAACTAACTACAAAGTACTTAAACCTAGCTGGATCTCCATCCTCTCGATTACCTGACCACGACAATATCTCAGCTTCACCACCAAACCAACAATGCGCCTCCCCTACGCCCCAACCACACCTCCCTCTCCCTCCCTGGAACCCCTCTACGCCCGCATCGCCGCCCGCCGTGCTCCCCGCCCCCTCATCCCTCTCGACCTCGCCCTCCTCCACTCTCCCCCGGTCGCCGATGGCTGGAACTCCTTTATCGGCGCTTTACGCACTTTAACCCAAATCAACGCTTTATTGCGCGAACTCGCTATCTCACGCGTTGCCATGTTGAATAGCGCTGTGTATAAGTGGAACTCGCACGCGCCGCTTGCGTTTAAAGCTGGGATTTTAAAGGAGGGTTTGGAGACGGTGTTGGAGTATCCTATGATTGGGAAAGGGAAGGGTGGGGATAAGAATAAGGAGGGAGAGGGGTTAGGCGAGAGGGAGTAGGTGGTGTTGGCGTATACGGATTACATAACTAGGGGTGTAAGTGTGGATAAGGGGGTCTTTAAGAAGGTTAAGGGCTATCTTGGGGAGAAGGATCTAGTGGAGTTGACGGTGGTAGCGGGGTATAATTGTGTAAGTTGGTTTTTGGTTGCGTTGGATATTGGGGAGAATAATAGGAAGCTAATAAAGAGGGTGGAGGATATTGTAAAGGGGGTAAAGCAGCTGGCAATAGATGGGAAGGGCCTCGGGGGGTTTTAGGGTTATTAAATTCTAGTTCTATACAGATCCTATTTAGGGACCGCTATGGATGCTAGATAGGCTCCTAAGCCTAAATTTAAAGTCGTTTAGTACAAGAGTAATTTATATCTATATACACCCGGAGATATAGTCTAATTGGAGATCAAAAGCATAGCCTGTTTAATTGTAGAAAATGCATGCTTCATAATTTCCCTAGTATCCAATCTTTCTGCTTAAAACGAGCTCGGATGGCACGGCAGCACCCAATCGACCAGATTAACATCCAACTTGAACCATCCGGTATCCGGCAGGTAATTCACCGCTTCCAGCTTTTGATCCGGGTTGCGATTTGCCACCGCTGACGCCTGCCGCCGACCCCACGCGCGGGTTTGCCTCTCCGCATCTTTAAGACGCAACCACTGCTCACCCTGCCAGCTCGATCACATCCAAAAATGGCCTCCATAATACCCCCAAGATTGCTCGCGCGCAGTGTACGGCAGCTATACAGGCAGAAAGCGGCGTTTGTTCCGCTAAACATACGCAGATCGGCCAGCTCCAAGCATCCGAAGGGCTTCGTCCCGCCAGCGAAGGAAGATCTGGAGGCACTTTGGGAGAGAGTGCAAGAGTTCACGAGTATGCCCTTTCTAATCTTTAATGAGTTCTGAGCTAGATCTACACGTCTTTCAGCGTTATACCGTTGAGGATCATGTATCTTTGATCATCGAACAACTGCACGACAATCGAACACTGCGACAGAAATTTGGACTTAAGGGCTCAGTAAAGTTTGAGGATCACGCCAACACCCTCAGCCCAGAATCACAGCTGGAGGAGGGTATAGAACAAATGACGGTGTCCGGTAATCGGCGACGACGGTCACCACGCCTATAGGCCCGGCCCGAGCAAACGAAGTCGTCGGACTCGATGGATCTAATTGCACCGGCCGCCGCCGCAACCGCCGGAACAGCATGGTCCTCCCGTCCTGGTACAGATTAGTTCTGCATTTACAACACTGGCGGCGCTCAGAATACAGAGAATCGCATTGCCGCGTTCATTATCGAGTACAAGGCACTACATAAGCTCTCGCTCGGTTACATCTATGAGGGTCTGGATGATATGGAACTCAAGGACGTGATCTTGTGTTGCAAAACCAATACTACCCAAGACTAGTTTCGTCAACTAATCGCTACGGTTATCACGCAAACTTTCTCTTATATGGTCAAGATCGGGCTGGAGTATGGGTGCGTATGCACCGGCAAAGCTATCATCTTCCTACGGGTGCCCGATGATCCCAAGACGGTCCACTACTTCCTATCCGTCCCTAAGGGTGACGTGGAGGGAAACACTGGATAGGCACCAAATTTGGACGGGGCAAATCGCCTGTATCTGACAGCCGTTGGGCAGATACTGGCCTTCACCCTTTAGTCGCTGCAGACGCCGCCTCGGGGCCAGAAGTGGCGGGCCAAGGCCGCCGCTCAACTGAAGAGCTGGGAGGTCGTGTATAACGACTTGCTGGATACCATTCCTCTACAGGACGCGCCGTCATTAGAGTACCAGCCACCTCGGAACGACTAATTCATTCGTATATCACCTGTCCAGCTCCGACAAAGACCAGCTTAAACTGGCTCTCCCAACTGCTGGCGACCACAGGATCAGCATGAACCCAGTGACAAGGAACCTAATCCGGACACCCCGAGCCGACAGCGATCCTCACCCCCGCGCCTGTCTTGTGCCCAGGCCACTACTAGCAGCTCGTCGTCCAGTCGTAATTCCCGCCAAGGAGCACAAAGTGGACAATATTGCACCCAAAAATGCCTGCTTGGGTTAGTCCAAGAGGGTTCACTGGACACTTCGTGTCTAAATATACGGGATCATGGGGAGAACCGCCATCGGATTGACCGACCTACCTTCCTTGTTCTCATTCGCCGACAACTCTCAGAAAACCTAGATACCGACTGCAAGCCTGCAGGTGTTCCTGGAGCATGCGGTGTCTTATTCCAAGTTAGGCTAAAATCGCACGGATACACCGTAGCCGCCAAATGCACCCCTATCGACTTCGTTCATCGTCTAAAACAAGAGGCTACCATCTACGAGCACCTCCGTCCAATCCAGGGCATCTATGTGCCGGTCCATTTAGGTAATATTGACCTGGACACTCCGTATTTCTACAAAGGGATAACAGAGCTTGTTCACATAATGTTTCTCAGTTTTAGAGGAAAGCTTATCTCTCGGCACCTTACCGCTGAGAACAGGCAATGCGTCACTTAACAGGTTACCTAAGCAGCCCGGGCAATCTATAACCTAAGGGTCTTGCATAAGGATCTTATGCCTCGCAACATACTGTGGAATAAGGCAACAGGTCGGGTCAGAGTAATTGATTTTGAGCGGGCAGAGATTGTCGAGCCACGACCTGTACTGGGTGCCATCTCGGCAATCACTCGCCGCACCAACACCATTATTGATCGTGTCCGGCCGTTCAGCCGCGAGGGCAACGCCTTTATGGACCTCTACAACTAGGATGGGACGGTCTTAACCATCCGGAACAATGCTGATGCAAGTTGGAATTTAGTCTATGCGTAGGATAATAGCTAATATTGCGTGTAGTTTACTAGACTGGCCCCAAATCTAGGTCAGTACGACACGGCTAGAACGTTCGGAGTCCAGTACCCAGTCCACATCAAGCTTTGTGTACCCTTCGCGCTTGATCGGGTGCCCGTAGAGCACGTGCACTGGTTCTAAGAGCAGGCAATTCTGTATTAGGTTTGTGTTGTCGCCTATTAAAATACTGTTGGTTACTACTCTAACGCCGTGTGCCCAAGATGTGCCCGTCGTTCTCTATATGCAACAGCGACCACACTGCGCCTGACGTTCCCGGGTTTCACCGCTGCGAATTATCGGATCGATGCCGACCTGGCCCGCGATACTCCAGGAACTACGCCCGAGAACTTGCGGAGCGCGGCCTTGCTGCTGTGCCCGTGTTCGCAGAGCCTCGCGTCTTCCGGGTTAATGTCAAAACCAAAGTTGAGGTCGCCCCCGACGGCATACACGAGATCCAGACGTGGCATCCGTGGCAGGTGTACACGAACTGCCTATACCTGCGACGAATCAGCGCCTGCTCTCTCCGGAGGGATTCACTCCTTATTATGGAACCGGCCTGGAGGGACTTCTGCGGGATTGGAGAGGAGAGCGAGGAGGACCTGAGGTTTGGACCCGACTCCATCTATGGAGCCATATCGTTCCGTGAGTTGATTAATAAGGACCTGAGGGATGACGTATCTTAGGACAACAATGCCTAGGCTGGGCGTGCAGTCGGTCTTGCGCTGGAGCCTTGCCGAGCGGAGGGTAAACGACGTGCTTCTTGTACAATAGTATTTGGCTTTTAATGGGTGGACTTTTCTGAGCGGAGGAGGGTAAAGGTGTGTTGATTTACTTTGCTTAATACCCTTAATACATAAAATCTGTTTCTCTACCAGAGACCGCGAGCAGCATCGTGAGCAGCATCGCAAGCAGCACTGTAAATTCATAGAGAATTCTCAGGTGGATAGAATGATTCGCATACTGCCTTTGACCTAAGACTGATATAGAGAGAATGGAGAAGATTCTAACCTTCTCCTCAGCAATCAGAACCGCAACGACAGCAACATTCCTGTGGTCCACAAACATCCCATTCTTCTGGCACAAGCTGGCGTTACCCTTTCCCACAAACCTAGCTTGTTCATTCTGGTTTGGACATTAACACATTTGTCCCAGGTTAGGAAGCCTGCGTTGCGTTAATGTATTAGTTAGCGAGCTTGGACGTCGTTCTGCAATTCCCATTTTCCGCCCTCCCTGTCTTGTTTAGGTAAAGAAAGAAAGCGCCGCTATCTGAAAGCAGACATGTCCTCAGGAAATCACTATTACCGCCGCCCCTTCCGTACGGCAGCTCTGCCCTTTACTTCTGCAGAAGAGTGCATCGCGGTAACCTAACTTTGTCGCTCTAGACGCGTCTTTAATAAGACTTAAGGGCACCTTTAGCATGGGAAAGCCCACTCTTATAAACCCAGGTGTCTCCCCAAGATACCCTATATTCGCGGCCTGATTCGGTCATTCTTTCCCCTTTAATTTTACGAACCTCCCATTCATTATCCATTTCGTTGACTGGGTTGGTTCTAGTGCGGGATCCCTGCGAATGGGAATGCAAGTAATGCTGACGCCGCTGGGTACGCAGCTTCGAGTTTAAAGCGCCGCGAACAGTTAATGTATGCTGTCTCTGTCGCTTAGCATGATTGCTGTTGCTGCCTTTGCCGTTGTCGGGATCATTGCTGTTAATATCCTTGTCCTTATCTTCCCTGCCGCCGCTGGATGTGCTACAGAAGTCGCCTTCGCTGTTGCCTTCACCACTATGTCGACTGCTGGACGCTTGGCGGGAAGAGAGGGCCGGGCATGCAGTAGACTTTAGCTGTTCGTTGTTTCGAAGGCGGCGGCCGTTGCTGACGTTGCTGCCGTCGCTGTTGACAATTTAACCGTTATTATTGCCGTGTTTATCGTTACCCAGCTTATGACCAGTACTATCATGCGGCGATGGAGTATCGCGGTCCATAGAAGGGATGTCTATGCGGGAGCCATTGCGTGAGTCAGGTTGTTTTTGTTGCTTCTGGGGTCGTAGGTTCTCGGTGCCGTCCTTGGTAGAATTATCGGAATTATAATTAATGTCGTTGGATTGATTAAGCTGATTAAGCTTCCACTTATTTAGGGCCCGTAACAGATTGCCTACTATATTCGCCTTCTCGCGATTACTCTCCCCATTAGCCAGTGAATTGTCTACGTTTGTTAGTTTGAGATTGTAATTACCGCAGCGTCTAGTACTCGCCAAGGCTCTCTTCCTTATCGACTCCTAAAGACTCTTGATCGGCACATCCTAAGCCCCTACCCAGACTGTAAGGCAGCCACAGCGCTAATGCGCTCAGCTTGATTATCTATTTAGTTCCCGTCTGGCGCCGTATATTCGGTATTAGTTTTGGGAGATAGGCGTTGGAGTAGATCCTCTAGTATAGGTAGCTCCTTATCGTTACTGTCGTCTCCATCACCTGTTAGTTGTTAGATGAGACCATCGCATTAAAGGCGAAGTGCGTACCTAGCTCGGGACCTTCCCTACCAGCTTCGCTTCCCTTAGCTTCCAAGTCCGAATCGGAGCCATTATCCTCGATGTCTACCGGATTTTCTGCGAGCTGTTAATATGCTTACGGCTCCTGTGAAAAAAAAAGGGCAGAGGTTTACTTCCAATAATTACCTTGACTATCGCCTTTAGTGAGTGGGAGATGATTTGGATTCTTGTTGCTGTGTTCGTCTTTGTCCTGATTAGGACATTATGACGTGCCTAAGTACAGCAACCTGAGCGTCGGCGGCGTAAGAGGTTCCTGCTTGAATGTCACGACTGCGCGACGTTGAGAAGAAGCAGCCGGGTTTTTAGGAGGGTAGGTGTAGAAATTATTTATATTAAGTGAAATCTCTCGGAAAGGTTGAGAAGTCGCTATTGTTGCTATCGCGATTTTGCAGTCGTTGCGCCGTTGGAGTCGCCGTTGCCTCGTGCCTTTCTGGTAGGCTTGGGCGAGGGAAATTTCAGTACTTATAAGGTCCTCTCTTCGCGCACAGCCTGTAAAGACACTCTAGAACTCAGCAAATCAACGTACGTGATGCATGTGCCGCGAGAGGGCGCGAGTTAGAGTAAATTGCTACCGCAATGCATGAATTGCAAGGGCTTCGGCTTGCCGCCTGATCAGCGCCCTCAGGAAGCTGCGGTTGAGTCGTATCCGTCTATCCGGCCTGTCTCGCATTCTAGCTCTAACACCACCGTGACACTAAACCCCTTATTAGGAGGTTGGCGGCGAAGCAAATACTCTGCCCTTATTTATCGGATAAGGGCTAGCACTAACGTATCTATTACCAACCTAATATATGCTAGTGGAGCCTGGCTTTCTGTGCCGCTCTAATTAGCAGGATGCAGAGCAAGCCTAGTACGCCTTGGGGTTCCCGTCCGATCCTGGCAAGACCATCCTTTATAGCGTTGGCATGTGAGGGCTGTGCCGTGAGCTGTTGCCGTCGGAGCTAATGCCGCCTAAGCGACGCCAGCGTTCTGTCCTATTCAAAGGACTGTTGCCCTCCGTCTTCTGCTCTGCGAGCTTGCAGCCGTTTAAATCCTCGTAAGATGTTCCTTCCCGGCTCTCTGCGGTGACGCCGAGCCAAGACTGATTGAAATGAAACGGAGAACAAACGGCGAATGCGGAGTGTGGCGAAGGGACGCGCGTCGTGAGACTACCAGACTCCGCCTGGTTCAGGGGCATTATCCTCAACCATGACGTTTCTGGTGCTGCTAGGTTGTAGCATGCATGGTGAGCGAAACGCTCTAGAAGACCGCATGAGAGGGATACGTGAGACACCGCGTGATGCTTGCTGAACGCTCCCTCCGAGGTAGGCTGTGCTCTGGTGAGCAGAGACCCTTCGCAGCTGTGCCGTTGATCCGTCGCGCCCACCGACGTCGCAGGCCTGCGCGGACTATGCACATGCGCGTGCCACGTTGCTTTGGGGGATTTGGAGTGATATCCATTGGCTGATTTAGTGGTGCCTAGCATAGCCCTACGCAGCGGAGGCCCATTAGCGGACTAATTACGGTCTGTGAAGCAGCTAGAGCTGATAAGCCGCGAGACACGGCGACTCTGGGGCCAATAGCATGCAGCCCATCCGGCACGAGCGACGTTTGCATGATTAAGCACAGCCGCCAGCTGAAATAGAATGATACGCAAGGTGGCCTATTCATAGATACGAGGGAGATTGCAGCGCCGAGGGACTGGGTGATGTTGCTTTTGGATGAAACCGCTTAAGGAAACGAAGCAGGCAGTTATGCTGACGTGGCAATTCCCATAGATCTAGTGAACTAACGGCTGCGGCTGCGGATGCGGATGCTAGCTCTTCGGAGGCGCAGAAAATGGCTAGAGTATGAGGAAACGTGGTCGAATGTCGGGAATGCTCGCATGCCTGAATGGGAGTCTCCTGGATTGAGCGACAGAAAGGACAACCTTTTGTTGCTATCCTAGCGGCGAGAGCAGGAAATAGACGCTCGCTATTAGAGGGCCCGAAAGGCGCTGCCGCTACCGTTAGTGTGAGACAGAAATGGAGGGAAGTGCAGGGCTTGCATGTGCGCGGACGTTTTTTGGTGCATGAAATGCGTCGTGGGGGAGCAAAGGGGCCAATTGAAGCAAGTATATCCCAACTAGGGGGAGGCGCAGTGTTGGGAGGAAAGAGGAGGTGGAGGAGGGAGAGTAAAAACAGCGAAGGAAGGCGGCTTTTATGGGATGAGGTCGGAGCACAGGCCAGGATAAAGCGGCGGGCAAGTAAGCGAGGGCGCGCTGCCCGCAAAGGAAGCATCCGTTTCCTGATGTAGTTCCACTCTTATAGTTATACCTTATATAATAATAGGTACTAAATTAACCTTATTAATTAAGACATTATTTAAAGGTTTAACCTACCTATATACCACGCGCTATATTTATATAAATCTATTATATATTTCCTTAATAGCAACTAAATA
>Ga0307507_10008154_pt1 | contig 14699 bp, 14 predicted proteins | sample 7_EM_MG_FD_207223 | JGI IMG/M metagenome (GOLD analysis project Ga0307507, IMG submission 207223) | Populus trichocarpa ectomycorrhiza microbial communities from riparian zone in the Pacific Northwest, United States - 7_EM | ecosystem: Host-associated > Plants > Roots > Unclassified | place... | reverse complement strand
CCCCCCCGTACCACCCATTTTCAGAGAAAACCTATTCAATACTAGGAAGACTCGGACCCTCCCTACAGAATACCATCTAAGTTTTTATGCCAGCAAAATCACAACGTTTTACCCACCAATTTATTGTGGTGCCAAATGAGGTATGATAATAAACATGGTCTCATCATAGCTTGGCAGGGTGCCTGCCCTGGAATTTTCCTAAAAAGGAGATTTATAGCTAACTTTAAGCAATACAAGCCATCTAAATAGTTGTCCTCTGAGATTAAAGAAATCTCTGAAATTTACCAGTGCTTCTGGTTTGGTTTTAAGGAAATATTTATATTTTTTATGATTTTTGTGATAATGCTTTCTTGCTTAGAAGTTGAAGTATTATTTTCTCGGCTGTGGGCTAAACGTGATTTTGCTGGCACAAAAAGCTTGGATGGTAACCTGCAGGGAGGGTCCGAGTCTCGCTGGTAATGAATAGGAGCCTTCTGGGTTTGCTCGATCACCTACGAGTTTCTTCTCGGAACAGTCAGAACAAGTCCGCTGTCAATCCCGCTAGCTTTCTCCAACTTCTACTCCCATTCATTCAATACGGAGCAGCCATGAAGCAGCGCTCGACTTTTCTCGTCTCTGAATCCCACGGAACTCTCCCCGAAAACTTCTCCCTCAAAAAAGACACCTTTATAATAAAAGCGCTACCCCCATCTACTGTGCGTGAAGACAGGGTTACGTTTAGCCTTCACGAGCTCCCGGTCGAGATCCAGGATGCTTTAAGCTTATGTAGGGAGGCTCATTTGAAACTTACGAGCGGAGACATTTATGAATCCATAGATCCGTACAGTTCAAGGACTCCTGCTGGCTTACATGTGTTTTTGTCGTGTGAACAGGGAGCTTCTCCGTATGCCAATCTACCCTCTCGATTACGTGTCACACACTGACAAAGACAAATGGACAGAGACTCGATTTGCCAGCTCCTTGAGAAGGTCTTCGGCATAAATAATTGTTGGGGTTTCAAGTCCTCCTTTATCGAGATATCAGGAGGCTACCAGTTCTACTCCCCGTTACGCTCAGCTTCCACATTCGTCCAGTACCTGCAAAACCATCTCTCCGAGAAAGATACTGTCCGGCGATCTGAAGTTCAATCGTTGGAAAGTGCTGAATATATCGATGTGACCTACGACGCTATTGCCCAAACGCTTGTGTTGTCAAGTGTACATGCTCCAAACCAGTCCAAATGGGATGGGTCGTCAATAACCAATGCAAAAACCTCTGGTGTCGAGCTTGGGGTCTTTGGGAATATAACTCCAATGGAAGAGGAAGGTCTCACATTGGCAGGCTTCATAACTGAGCTTGGCGAGAGCGATGACTTTGGTGATATCCTATCAAGATGATATTATATGTGTTTCCCTAACACCTACCCAGAACCGACAATGTTTTCATTTGCCTCCCGCCACCATCGCTCAGAGTCGACATTTAGTCTCGCCACAGCACGCCCAACGGGCCTACATCCTAGGCTTAAGCTCTCTATTCATGGCACAGCGAAACCGCCGCCGAACGCTGGCGGTGAGTGCACGCTCAACGCGTACTTCACCCTTCCGGTAGCTTTGTTCATCGACAAATATCAACTCTCATCTGATAACCAACAACTCCTCGACTCACTAAGCATAAAGCGAATCAAAGCAATTTCCGGGGAGACGGATCTTGAGGCGCCAGTTTGGACACGGGAGAAGTGGGGGAGCCGGGTCTTGATTGAAGTAGATACTAAAAGGGGAGAAAACGGGATTGAGCTAGAGCTACCGCTACACTTGCGATACCTGGAGCCTCGTTACAACGGCACAACCACGAAGGTCGATTTCGCTTGGCCGAGTGTATTCTGGGCTTGTAGAAGTGAGCAATGGAAAATGATGGCGGTTAACCCGTTTGACAGGTTGCACCTAGGGTGGGAGGACTTGTTTCCTGAGCAAGTCATGTATTATCATCTCTCCCCGGCGCCGCATGGGGGGGATGAGGGTGCTTGGAGCAGCATTGACGTGCCTGTATTGGGATTGGAAAATGCCGAAATGATAAAGATTGGCACTGTCACTGTTGTTGGGTTTGGATTTTTATGGGTATTATTCAAGATATTTATGGCGAAACTCAGTAGTGTTCGGGAAAAGAAAGAGCTCAAAAGGGAGTAAGTGGCGAGGGAAGGGCGCTAGAACTATCCGGAAAGAGGTCGTTGTAAGTAACAATCCCTACTTGCGCGGTCGAGGTGAACTCGGACACTTTGTATGGGTATTTCCACCCTAGGTCTCCGGCATCAATTCGGCTGCGCGAGTATATAATGTTTTGTAACATAAATATTTACCGTAATCCATATTGAATATGCTTATAGCGGCGTCTGTAATAAAGTGATAGGGCTTGGTAATTTTCGATCGAGATTATCTGAGGTCCTATGAGTATGAGCGTAAGTAACTCGATCGTAGGTACTTGAGTAGAGAAGGAATCATCAGGGAATAGAAAATGGTCAATTTACCGGTAGGGTGCTGTGCCGGGAGCAGCAGCACTCGAGTACTAGTACTGTAGAGCCGGGTAACTCGAACTGTGCTGCCGGGAACTTTCCCAACACCACGTTTCCTCTAGCACAAGTCCTGAGCCTTTCACAACCAAATCCCTTATTCTTCCCAATGCATTCAACAACTTCCTCTAGAATGTCCTTCTGGACCTTTTTTGTTCTTGCCTTCTCGTCATTGGCCGCTGCAGCTTCCGGAGTTTGGACATTCGAAGATGCGCAAGCTGTCGTCGCCGCGAAAGGAGGTAAAGCTGATGCTTATAAGTGAGTACTCATATACAAGCAATTTTGGAATATTGAGCCAGCGAAAGCAATTGGAACTACCCCCAACTGATAGACTATTTCGCTAGATTCTCCCCCACCAAGCCAGTCAAAGGAGCTATCACGCTTGGGCCAAGGGATATATTAAAAGTCTCGTTGACCGTTAAGGAGGGCTCTCAGGCTGGCCGCCCTCATCAAGCGTTCCTCCTAGTTCAGGAACCCGAGAGCAAAGTGGAGACCTTTTTCCCGCTTTCTGTCAAGGAATTATCCGGCAAAGCCAAGGTCGATTTGGTATGAGATTTCTGCCATTTACGGGTATTTAGATACGTGTCCTAACGAATAGTTTTCATGACAGTCTCACAAAGACCTCCCAGCCTTTCTACTTACCGCCCCTTCCCTTTCGCTGTCGCTTGTCCTCGGCTCCTTCGGCGAATCTACCGCATCGATCGTTACCATCGGAAACATCAAACCCTCACTTGACCCAACCGCAAAAGCCCTCTTCGAGAAACAAAAGCAGAAGGATCTTGGCGAAGGAGCAACCGTCTACAAGGCTAAGGATGAGATCCGTCATATCTTCAGAGCTGACCCTCAGAGCCCTCCTAAGATTATTACCCTATTTTTCTTGCTCTCGGTGTTGGCAGGACTCGGCGGTCTTTTCATAGTTGTAAGTTTCCCACTAGCGCGTTGCGAAGCAGCTGGGTCAAGGCTAATGAGCGTAATAGTGGTTCCCAATTCTTGGAGGGAACCTGTCTCATCTCCCCAAAGCTCTCAAAGCTGCCCCATTTTCCCATCCGTTCTTCTTCGCTAGCTTGCTTTCGCTAGAGGGTATCTTTTTCATGTACTACACCCAGTGGAACCTCTTCCAGACGCTCGCCGGAATGGCTGTCGTAGGGCCCGTCGCCCTGTTCAGTGGCAGCCGGGCATTGAGGGAGGTTAGGGCCAGGAGAGAAAAGGGAGAGCGCTAAGCGGTGGAAAACCCGTAGTTGTAGCCTCTAATACAGTCGTGACACCAAACATCTCACAAAAATAAAATGAGGAAATCCGGCATTTTTCTTTTCATGGATTTTCTAAATTAAAAAAGAGCTTATCTCGGATACCAGGTTAGAATTGCGCTGTGTTGATCAAGGCAGGGCGAACGGAATGGGAAATGGGTTTCGGAATTGTATGCTACTTTGATAGACCGTTTCATTTGAACGGGAAGGAATGTATTGTGTTGAAGAAGCGGGGCGGATGCCCGCACGAGATGAATGAGGCAGAGTCAGATGACCGCGTGATTCTTAGCCGGAGCATTGCTACAGTGCGGTGCTAGTGGTCGTATTATATCCATAGCTGAGCTTCAATTTTAGTACCAGCTAGCACCGTATGCCACTATCCTCCCAAAAGCTATGTTTCCCGCTCCACAGACTGTATTTTAGTCATCCGTACCACTATCCTACGCCATTGCTTGAAGCTCCCATCTTTCATCCTAAGCTCGAGCGCTTAACGGGCTGTGCTCCACACTCTACGATCATTGAATGCGTGAGTAAATAGGTGTCGTGGGTTGTAGTATGTAAAATACTGTGCTGTGTTGTACCTTTCTATGCTTGCCTATGTTAGAACTATTACACCGGATTTCGCAGGAACTACCGTAGCCTAGGCTCGAGGAGATGCAGCCCCCGTTCCATTACGCGGGCACCACTATGAATCAGGAGGTGGGGGTAGATGATCTCGCCTTTGCTGTTTGGAGGTGTTAGTTGGGTAACCTGCCAGATTCTGGTTGTAGTTGTCTGTCTAGACAGGTTGGCCTAGTCTGGTAATTATCCTACTAGTGTTATATTATCCAGTCTTGGGCAAGGTTCATCATTGGTTGTCACTCGGCTGGAAAGTACCACTTTGTGGAAGCTATCATATTATCATATGATACTACGATTTACAGTATTTACTAAGGTATGATGCAAAAACCTGGCGATGAATTTCTATTCTATAACTGAATCTCAACTGAATAAATAAACTCCTATATACAATAACTAATTACTTTTCTAAATGAGAAGGGAGGGAGGGAGGGAGGGAAGAAAAAGATCACCTCTCCGTAAATCTAAAACTCGAAACCAGAAGCAGCGCAAGAAGAAATCTCCACTGGTAAAAGATAGTGCAAGTGCGCCGGTATATTCAGAGATATCGGTCCGTTACCGTTCCCACTAGTATTGGTCCCGCCCTCGAAGATTTGGATGTCGGTGGCTTTGATATTCGTGTCGCCTTTTGAGATCCAATATTCTGGTGAGATGTGCTGGTATCCGAGGATTGTAGGTGGGAGGCGGGGGACTGGGTCGTCTTGAAGAAGAAGAAAAAGTTAATATCACTTCAGAGGAGAAGGGGGTGGTGGGGCTTACTGGTGTGGGTAACGCGAAAGTTCGTTCCTGAATTCGAAATAAGGGCTGATAGCTCTTCGTTTCCGATTCTTGGTGCGCCAAAGGTATACTATCATGCTTCCCTATTAGCTAATAAAGCCACAACCTCCCGCATCCCAAGGCTCGCTCAACAGTAGCATACCAAATCAACCTTCATCCCCCGCCTCCTAAGCTCCTCCGCCATCAGCGTTGCGACAGCCCCACCGAGCGAATGCCCGACAGCAGCAACTGTATACTCTGGATTCTCCCTCCTCAATTCCCCAACGCTCTTCATTACAGCCGGTAACGCCTCCTGCATGGCTTCTTGAAACCCGGTATGCACTCTGCAGCCGGAGCATACCTCGGGAACTTCCTTGAGCCCTGCCTGCACGTTTGCCAGCCAATTGCGCAGCGAACTGCTGCCACGGACGGATATCACGATGGATTTAGTGGTGTCATCGCGGGCTACTAGGCCGGTTGTGTCGGTGTCTTTGGTACTGCAGGGACTATTAGTAGAGGGAGGAAGAGTGGGGGGGGGGACGGACTTTGCGAATTCCAGGATCGTGGTAATGTTATTAGCAGTTATCTCTGGGCATATGCCCTCAGTGCAGGTGACTTGAGTGCCAACAACGTGGTTAGGATCACAGTATGCGGCCGCCGCGAATTCGGCGAAGTAGAGGATTTTGGGCAGGAGCTTTGGATTAAGAGCTTTATATTCGTTAGTTTTGGTACAGCGGCATGTTTAATATTGATATCATAGGGATGAGTAGCGGCTTACTTCCTTTGAAAGTGTTAATACCGCGACCCCCAATTATATCCTTCCCTGCCTCGACGAGATCCCAGATGTTTTCGGAAGGGTCGCTGACTCCGGGTGTTGCTGCTGGGGTCGGTGCTGCGCTAGCAGCCTGGATATATGATGCTGCGAGAGCAGATATGACAGTGAGAAAAGCTGCCGTTCCGAGCATTATGTACTGAGTTATCGAATAACCCAAAGATTAGCTATTTAGAGAGAAAGTGTATAGTATTCTAAAAATTGAGAGAAAATAAAAGGAATAAAGTTTAGAGAGTGACTATTGACGAATTACTACTACTTCGGCCGCTTGAGTATGACCCTAAGACGTCTTAGAATGAGGAATGCATACCATCTTTAAATATTTCACATTCTCCTTCACTACCACCAGTATGGTTTCCGATGGCCCCGGTGTTATAGTACTCCCATTCCCCCTCATCGAAACTTCTTACTGTAATAGCCTTCCTCCGCCAGAGTTGAATCATTCCTCAGAATAGAGTTCCCGGGAGCTCGTATATCGATTCTTTTGTGTGACCACAAGAATAAAGGCTCCGGGGGGGCTCGCTGATGAAACACGCCCACTGGCTCCACAGGCCAAAGTCAGATTTCGATAATTCATGCTATCGAGCAATGCTAGGCCAGGGGCGGGGGATTGCATAAGCTAAGGTATGCGGTATGCACCCCTTTGCACTTAACCTACCGGTATAAGAATAGCTCTCCCTAGCATAGCACAGGACATCCATTACGAGTAAATACCGCCCGAGGATAAAAAGTGTCAACCTCGATAATAATTATCAAAGACAAGATAGGATGGACCCTCGTAGAGGTTTCACTGGTCGGGCAGGTGTGGTACTATACCGTACTACAGATAGTGCAATATTAGTATATTGTGGCTAAAAATGGTAACTTATGCCAGTTTCGGGATTAAATAGACGGACAGATATACAAGACGTTCCAACCGGGATACCATAGCATAGCCCGATACAGTGCAATAGCCAACGGCAGGTTTGCGGTATCATACAAGTGCTGTGCTTGTGTAAGGGTGCCTAGATGGGGGCTAGGCTTTCCAATTTTATGGGAATTGACCCCCTCACCGCCAATAATCATTCCAGGGCTCATGTCTACACCAACCGACGGACGGCAGGAAAAATGCCCGTTCCTTAGCCCTAGTATAAGCCAACGCCGCAGGAGGCTTGACGAAATTCCTCTATAGCTTACAGGGCCAGGTATTTCTTCCTCGCTTTCGCAATAGCGGAGAAGGATGGATTAGGTATGGTACGGTAGTGGCGTTGAATGGTTTGCGCGCGCGCATAATCCTGCATCTAGGTAAGTCAGCTCTCGAAGAGTGATACGGTACCCTACTCGTGTAGATGAGCAGCACTCGTACTCGAGCAGAATACGGTACTCGCCAAAATCAAAAGTCTGTCCCCCAGATATAGCCGCCAGTGACAATGTTGTTTGCGCAAAGCAAAATTCGGGGATAGACTTTTGATTTTAGCGAGTGCATTTTTATGCCTAACGAAAGTCTTACCAGCGCTTAACTTGCATCAAGCCGTGTTTGACATGTTCCCACCCCTTTGTGTAACTCAGGTTTCAAATCGCAGGCACTTGTATCACGAACGCTACCCGTGCGTGCTTGCTTGTGCTCCCGGGAGCACCGGGGCTGCTGCTGCTGCGGCGGGTGGTAAACACGGGAGGTGGCGATCGGGCGAGTGATAATCGATGGTGCTGGGTTAATGTGGTTGGGGGGCCTACACTATAGATTCATTTCATCACATACTGCCGCATTACCCCAGGGCCGCCCCTACAAGATGGAGTCTTCTTGCTATTATCATACAAGTAGAGATAGTCTTTACCCTTTGGAAAAAAAAGGAGATGCTTGATTCACGAAGCACGCAATACTTTTTCGCCACAAGGAGAAAGCCCAAGGTACTGCAATGATATTGCCATTTTATTTCAACTCTCTACACAGCGATCTCCGGATGTAATCTCCTACCCTCCGGAACACACTTCGGGCCTTTCGTTGGCTGTATTCAATGCTTAAAAGCGTGCAAGTGTCGCTGCCTGCGATAGTAATGGTATTACTAGGTATACTAACAACGTATAAAAAAGTGAAGTGAAGAGGAGCATGCGCACCACCAAGCATCAAATGGGACAGTATCAACTGAGATGCCGAGATCTTTAAGAACCTTGGTGGATAAATGGCAGTCATAAGGTCTCACCACTATGTTTTTGATGCCAGTTTCTTGACTTAGCTTCACCGTACCGAACACAAAGCAAAAACGACAAGGTTCATCATACCAGCTGCGTTGGGATCGTTCTTGTCATTTCCAACTATGTGGTTGATGGGGAGACCGGCAATTCCTGAGAGCTTTTGGCAGATTTCGTACCTAACAAGCAGATATGTGAGGACATTATCGTGAAGGATGGAATCTCAAAAGGGGAAAACTTTGTCATGCGGTCCTCGGAGCTGAACTGCAAGATCTTAGGAAGAGAGCCGATATCATCCGTCGACGTATATCTCTCTAGAAAGATATTTTTAGCAAAGTCGACAGCAATGGCGGGAGACATTTCTTCATGCTCACCAGCTACGTCCTTGAGAACCCGTGCTACATCAGATGAGTTCCTATAGAATAATTTAGTGGTTTCCCTCTATAATTCCCGGACCTAGACTCCGTCGCGTCGCCATCGTGACTCACGTAGGATACCGAATGGACCAATGATCCATCTCAACCCTATCCTTCCCGGCCTTATTCCAAACCGTATCAAGGAGCACATTAACCGCACTCTCCTTATTCTCCTCGACCTCACCATACAACACCGGAACTCTAAGCACCACGCTCTTCTTCCATGTGCTAAGGACAGCTTGTTCGCCAGCCAACTTAGTCTCCCCATAGAAGTTTGGCGGGCTGGTCGGGGCGTCGGCCTCGTACGGGGCTGCGCCGGGTTTCCCATCGAAAACGTAGTCCGTGGATATGTAGATCAGGACTACATCACGGTTCGCGCATTCTTGGGCGAGGCCGTTCGACGCTTGAACCTGGATTGTTCATGCATGGGTGCACAGATGAGCTATCTTGAGCAAATATAGGCCGACTGGGAGCTTAATTACGTTCAGGCGTTCGACGCCCTCGGGGTCGGCGTCGCATTTGTCGGGGAAGCGTTCTGCGGCACCTAGCTCCCGAGTCTGTATTAGATGAACGCAGGCAAGTGGGATAAGGGGGTATTCTCACAGTGAACAACCACCTTCGGCCTATTCACAAGATATCATGTCAGAGAAAGCTTCCCCGCATCATAAATAGCTAAAGAGAGTATACTTCACTTCCTCCAACAACCTAACAACCTCCCCCACATTCCCTAAATCCACCTTCAAAATCGCCGGAGGATTTGCCCTTGAAAACCCTATTCACCAATTTCCCATTAGCGTCATACACGAACCAACCCAAACAAGCGGCCCCACCACCAAAACTCACCAGTCCCAACAGTGTTCCATCCAGCACCTTCAAAAGCTTTAACGCACTGCCTCCCCAATTGTCCCGTCGCCCCAGTAACCACAACCGTTTTCTCAGGCATTCTGATATCAGCTTTTCCTCTTCCCGTTGCTGCTATCGCAATTGGTAGATTTTCTTAGTGGGGGAGGGAGTTCAAGGGAGGAGTTCAAGGGAGGGGTTCAAGTGAGACTCGCGGAAAAACTTAGGGGCTGTTTGGCACGCCAAGTTTTAAAAGGTAACACCTTACAAACTGCGGTTTGTAAGGTTTCCCAAACTAGGTTTTGTAAGGTGTGCCAAGCTGTACTGGGGTAGGGTCAAAAAAATCGGAAAACTTTTGGTGGCAAAACAGGAAGGAGGGGGATGATCGATGTGGCAAGGGGTGAAAAGCGATCAGGTTGCAAGACATCTTAAATCTGGGTTACACTGGAGAGGTGCACCGAGTGATAAGATATGATAGCAATTATTTTGAACACAGTATTCCACGGCATAGCGAGTCCACGGTATAGCGAGAATGCCCATACAAATAATATCTGCCCTATAAAACATCTATGTGCGTTCTCGCTTCACCGGCGTGGGCTCGCTTCGCCGTGGGTTACTGCAATGAACTAAGGTAGGCCTAGGGTGAATGAGAACTATGAAAGGTAACAGGTGCTTGGCCCCTGGTGAACGTAATCAATGTACTCTAGTGTAACCTAGTTGCATCAAGTAATTGGATTTAACCGCACAAATCTTAGGCTGATCGTGCAACAAAACCAGACCCCCGAATTGGCGGAGAGCTTGCGAATGAGGCCACATAATCTAAGCAAGCGTCTTTAAACTACCTCCTGGACTATTCATAGTACTGAAAACTGTTGCATGACCACTTTGGGTGGGCTCGTTCTTCCTGAGATTTTACGGTAGAAGTATTATGTAAGTGAACTAACAGGAGATTTCTTCGTGCCTGCAAAACTAATGGTAGAGACAGGTATATATATAAAAAATATGATACTGCTACTGTGTTCCCCCTCCCATCCATCCCCACTCCCGTTCAACTTTCCAAAAATAAGCTAAAGACCAGAGTATATATGAGAGACATAACGAAGTTGTCTGGTATATCCACGACCAACTACCCATCTCCATCAGCAAAATGTAAAAACCAGTCCTGGTCCACCCAGGGGGGTTATGGTCCCCCTGGTCCTCCTGGTCCACCCTGATCCACCCTGGTTCACATTTTCGGTAAAATTTCAACAAGTGTAGATCAGAATGGATCGGAGTGGACCAGGTGGACCACGGGGAGCACAACCCCCCTTGGTGGACCAGGAGGGTTCAGGACCACCTTGGACCACGCTCCAACATTTTCCTGATGCTCTGCTTTCCTAAATGAATGCCAGTAGTAAAGACAGAAGCATATGACAAAATCATCCTTAGCCTTTGATCAACTACTACCCACTGGCAGGCTAAGCCTCCCCCACTCATGTTCCCCGTCCTTCACCTATCCTTATTTTAGCAATAGAAAGATTCATTCATAGAAAAGCAAAAGCAGTAAAAGCAATAGGCAGAGTAGAGGACTAGTAGAAAGTTAAAAGAAACAATTTCCAAAAGTGAGAAGATAGAAAATGATAGTATAAATAGTATATATATAAAAAAAAGGGAATTTAACCATGTTGTGTACCTACTATTACTACTGAGCACATCTTATACCCTTTTATGAACAGAGACTGTGAGATTAGGAATCTCATCCATTAAGATGTGATCTCATTCTTCCATGATTACAGAATAAAGATCTAAAACAGTAAATAGGCAGGAATCGTGGTTCATAATCTGACATTTAAGAAGATGCCAGATTCCTTCAATAAGTGAGATGTTAGGAGAGGCAGGAGGCTAGGGGAATATATAGTTAGTCATTCCTAGTTCCTGAAATGCAGGGATTACATGCCAGGAGTGGTGGGCTGGTGTCCCATCTTGTTGAAAATAAATGTAACTAGAGTTTGTAGACCTATAATGGTGCAGTGAACACTACCAAAGATAAAGATGAGGGTGAATAATGTTTTCAATATAGGTAGAGCCAGTGATAGTACCGCAGTTAATTGTATTCTATATCACTAGTAGTCCTTTAATATTGCAATAAATTGAATCCCAAATCATAACCGTAGTTCGTTGGGTGAATTTAGATACTAAGCAATCTTCCAGGTACTCCTCTCCTGGTCTACGAGTGACCTACACTATGCCAGACACATCTCCCACAAAAGCGCACACTCATCAGACCAAGTAATATTACTCCAATCTGCTACTTGCCAAATACGATATTATTCTCCCCAAGACCTCGGCTTCTCCCTAGTAGTCACAGAAGATAGATTGGACTTTATACAACTTGAAGCCACTTAGCAATTCTACCCCTTGCTTGCAAAGGCCTGGTATAAAGCTTGGACACCAACTCGAACTCTAGCTAGCTGTTAGACATACCAAGAATGCCGACCCATAAGGCACACGCACAGACCCCTGCGTACCAATCAGTCAAGGTACCAAGTACCAAAAATACATCTCGGTCTAGCTTAAGATAATAGTTACGTGCCTCCGACTATAAGGTCACGTGTTCGATTCACAGCCACGTCATAGTTATTATTAGTTAAAATATAATTATATGACAAGTCATAAACATGATGGCGATAATAGCGCAAAGATATCTGAGAGATTTAAGTGTGCGTTCCCGTTTTAGGATGCCTATAGGGTAGGGATGAGAGTTCTCTAAGATGATGGACGGAATCAGAATAAACACTTAAGTAAAATATCATATGAGGGCATACCAGAAGACACATAGCGGAGACCTCCGGGCCCACTCAGAACCAGTCAGTACGAACATAAGATAAGTGAGCGCAAATTGCTATTCGAGCAATTGCTGCCACACATCAGTTTGAAAACCTGATGCGCAGACAGCAATAGACTCTCGCGCATTGAATGGTCTGACGTTTTTGGAGTTGGCCGCTTCATATACGGTTCGGAGAAGAGATATTATTACGTTGACATTAGTCGGCTACGTGTACTCTTGACTGACCTATTATACACGGGACTGACACACCCTCACGATAATATGGTAGTCTACATCTTCATAATGTGAGCATGGATTCGAACAGTTGTCAGGGTCAAGAGGTGTTCGCACTTAGGCGTTCAGAGAACTTAGTTCGGTCGATACTTAGTTAGTATGGTAAGAACATGTAGGTTGGCTTAGTTGGTATACTCTGTGACTGCAGATATGAGGTCCTGAGTTCAACTCCCACTGAATTCAAGATTCTTTTAATAATTCTTGGAGGTGGAAATTATTTAAGATACTTCTGCGGGATGCTCACGTAGCACAGAACGGAGAAGTGATCTTATCAATAAAACAAGTTTCAAAACTATTATTTCCTCATTATCTTGACACTATGCGAGTAACTTAGTTACACTTTACTACGAGCCTTCCTAGACAAGATTCTCCATCTATAGAACCATTCGGTTATAAGGCCTAGTCCGGTATTATAGGTCAACACACCAGCTACCCCTAACACTAGCTCTGTCAACTTAGGTAAAGACTTGGAGAGGGGACAATTGTGGACATTCACAGTTGCTCCTTCAATAAGTCTTTGCAGAAGCTTCGTATTGACTTATCAGTGACAACCATGATCTTGATAGTTACTCTCCCTCAGCCAAGCCCGGATACTATAGATAATGCGATGCAGAGTGCTTAGCAGAATATTGCACACCCCCTGTAGCCTGTTGTATTACTAGTTGGTATTGTAGTATAGAGTACACACAACAATACAGGTTTCAGTTGATGAAATTTGATAGGAGTTTACTAATTTGTAATTATTATTTTTCCAAAATAGTCTCGCCTTACATTCCTGAATCAAAGTCAGACACACAACTCTTGTATGAGAATTGTCACCTTAAGTGTCCAGCTTTATTCAGGTCTTGTGAGAGATCGTAGTTGGACTACTACCAGAGCTATATTGGGAAGACTAGAGCTTTCATACCTTCCATTAGTATGCTAATTACTAACTCAGTATCTTCTGAACCTGGGCTAGGCAGGTTACTGCCATCACTAGAGTCTGAGTTATAGCTGCTATCATTCCCAGACTCTTAGTTTGTGCTTTGGAATTGAAATTGGTTAGAGAGATAAGAGGTTAGAGATTGTCGAATTAGAGTATTCAAGTCAGAGGAGGAAATAGTAGAGATTGTGGGTTGACCCAGAGCTGAGACGGAGGCTATTGAGGAGGATATTATAACAGAGCAGATTTTAATGAGAGTATAGTATGGTACCATACTGTTAGGCATGCCAAGAAATCCAACCCACGCATAGACCCCTGCGTACCAATTAGTCAAAAATACAACTACTCGAAGATAGATACACCTCAGTCTAGCTTAAGATGATAGTCACATGCCTCCGACTATAAGGTCACGTGTTCGAATCACAGCCACATTATAGGTATTATTGGTTAAAATATAATTATACGACAAGTCATAAACGACGGCGATAATAGCGCAAAGACGTCAGAGAGATTTAAGTGTGCGTTCCCGTTTTAGGATGCCCCTAGGGTAGGAACGAGAGTTCCCTAAGATGACGGATGGAATCAGAATAATAACTTAAGTAAAATATCGTATAACAATGCCAGAAGACACATAGCGGAGACCTCCGGGCCCGCTTAGAACCAGTCAGTATGAACATAAGATAAGTGCGCGCAAATTGCTACTCGAGCAATCAATGCCACAAACAAATTCGGAAACCTGATGGGCAGACAGTGACAGACTCTCACGCATTGAATGGTCTGACGCTTTTGAAGTTGGCCGCTTCATATACAGTTCAGTGAAGAGATATTATTACGTTGGCATTAGTCGGCTACGTGTATTCTAGACTAGCCTATTATCCGCAGGACTAACACACTCTCACGATAATATGGTAGTCTACATCTTCATAATGTGAGCATGGAGTCGAACTGTTGTCAGGGTCAAGAGGTGTTCACACCTACGAGTTCCGAGAACCTAGTTCGTTCGATACTTAGTTAGTATGGTTAGCACATGTAGACCGCGAACACTCAGACATGGAATATAAATATTGAAGTGCCTCCCTCGCTTAAACAAGATCATCAAGCGCCAGAGACGAGATCTTATCAATATATCAAGTTATAAACTTTTATTAACTCATTATCTTTATACTACACAAGTAACTTAGTTACCCTTTATTACGAGCCTTCCTAGACAAGATTCTCCGTCTACAAAACCCCTTGAGTATAAGGCCTAGTCTGGTA
>Ga0307507_10008153_pt1 | contig 14700 bp, 1 predicted proteins | sample 7_EM_MG_FD_207223 | JGI IMG/M metagenome (GOLD analysis project Ga0307507, IMG submission 207223) | Populus trichocarpa ectomycorrhiza microbial communities from riparian zone in the Pacific Northwest, United States - 7_EM | ecosystem: Host-associated > Plants > Roots > Unclassified | place... | reverse complement strand
GCCCCCCCCCCCCCCGCCCCCCCCCCCCCCCCCCCCGCCCCCCCCCCCCCCCCCCCAGAGCATATATAGTAATAGTCTATAAGAGATAGTATATAGGGGATAGTTAAGATATGGAATATAAAGCATACGGCAATTAATTAGCAAGGCCTAGCTAGGATGTAGTGAACACTAGTTTAGATAAGCTAAGGAAGGAAGTAGTGGTTTTTAAGGAGTTTAAACATCTAAGGAGGATAGGACGTAGCTATAGGCCTATAGAGCCGCTACTATAGACGGACATGGCAAAGTAGGGGTTTTTTATCCTACTAAGGTAGCTTATAGGGTTTTTCTGTCCCCTATATTAACAAGGGTTTTCTTCCTATTAATTTATAAGTTTCCCTTATATATAGAGTAGTTTACGTGGGCCTAAATAGGATCTATATTAGACGTTAATCAAAGAACTTATTACTATATTATTAATATAAGCAGTATAAAAGATGTCCAGGTAAGGGGATAAGGTATTATTTATAAAGTATTAGAATAAACTTAGGGTATTTACAAGACCAAACGGCGTTACTAAGTATTTAAATAGTCTATATCTAGTACGGAATATAGTAAGCCATTTATCTCCTTTTGTAATACAAAGGCGGTTAAATACGTGGATAAGATTAAGTTTTATATAGTAGCGAGCCTTACTTAATTAGTTTAGTGTCTTTTAAATTAACAGGAGTAGGTACTAATTTTTAATAGTAATAGCATTAAGAGCTTGGTAGTTTATATAGAAGCGTAAACCGCCGCTAGGTTTCTTAATGAAGATTATAGGTATAGCTATAGGCGAAGAGCTTACTCTAATAAATCCTTTACTTAGGCATTTGTCTAAGTACTTCTATAGCACTTAGAGTTTTTTTTAGAACATTCTATATAGGGGTCTAAATCCTAGCTGCTTTCCTTCCTTAAGTATAATCTTATAGTTATATAGTTAGTACTCTACTAATTTATTGGCTTTCTTTTATAAGAATATATTTAGGTTCTTATAGTAATATACTAGTACTTTTATAGCAGGGTTAGTATGCTTCTTTAGTACTAAGGCCTTTTTAATATTAGCTATTGTAATAGCGAAGATTATATATTTAGTTTTTTTGGCAAATTATGCTAACGGAATAGCTCTAATTATATAGATATCTAAGGTATTAAGTGGGCTTAAATTATCCTTAGTTTCTTATATAGTTTCTTATTTAGGTTTAGGTTTAGTATTAGGTATAAAGTTAGTATTAGATTTGGGTTCGGGTTTCTTAAGTATCTTTTTTATAGTAGAATACTAGTACTTTTAGTACTTTTATATATTAAGCTTAAGCTTCTATTTAGTTTGGGGTGGTTTAGTATAATTTTTAGGTCCTTAATAGACGTTAGCGGAAGTCCTATATTAGTGGAATTTAGTAAAATTCTTAGGTATATAGCGGACGTTAGTAGAAATTTTAAACTAGTGGATTTTAGTGGATTTTTTAGGTTCTAGTTTTAGGTCTAAGTAGTAAGTTATAAGGCACTTCTGCTTATAATAGGAGGCAGTAAATAGAAGCTTAAGGTTGTTCTAATTAATGGCTACCTTATATAGCTTTATCTAGGGTTATTTAAGAATTATTAAATAACCTAAGGCAGTAATGAAAAGCCTAATTAGTTCTCTATAGTTTAGGTATTAGAGTTTTAGGAATACTCTATAGGTAATACGGCCTAAGATAATATGTTTGCTATTAAATCTAAATATATTAATATGCTAGTTAAGGGGGTTAGAGTAAAACTATTATCTTACACAAAGATATTATTAATAAATCCTATGCTACTAGCTCCTATATTAATTATTTTACTAAAGACAATAGTTAACGGTTATGCTACAATCCTAAGAGTTAGAGTTTATAATATTTAAAGTATTTAATAAAATCCTAAGGTAGTGCCGTCCTAGAGAGCGACTTAGCTCTAAAACCTTCCTTTTAAAGGTAATTAGGGCGGAGTTCTTATAGCGTATTAGTTATAGCTTTGTTTTTATAAGTAGTACTTATTAGATATAGGGCTAGAACTAGGTAAAGATTAAAGACGGTAACTAGAGGATTAATATAGTAAACGGCTACTAGTATTAGCTATTTATAAATTACGTTAGGGTATAAGGGCGGAGTAGTAGTTAAAGAGGTAGGAACTACTTTTATACTTAAAACAGAGGCCTAGCTTAATGTATTATTCTTATTTAGAGAAACCTAGTTATTATAGACCTTATATCTATAGTAGTACGGCTACTAAGAGAAGATATAAATAGATTAGTGGTAGAAGCGCAGGAGGCGCTAGAACTAATTAAACTATAGAATAAGGGGTAACCAAGTTATATAACAAGATCACGTTACCGTTTTAGTACGTAGGATCTATAGAATCTATAAGGAACGTTATATACTAAACGTACCTTGCGTACCTTATATACTTAGTATTTCTTAGGCACAGTATTATATATTTAAAGGACCACAGTCCCTACCTAAATAGTTCTTCTCTTTATAGTAAATCTTAGAATATAATCGGAGTTAATCTATTAGGCAACCACTCTACTAGTTATTATTATATTATTAACTTTTTATTTACCTATATACCTAGCCTATTAATAAGTCTACCATAGTATTTCCTACAAGGCTTTGTTATATATTTACTACCTAGTTATGGTATTAATAAAGTTAAATAATATGCTACCAAAAGCACTAATTACAACGCTACTAATAGTAGTAACTACCTTAAGGACGGGAGGAGACACTAGCATATAGGATACTAACTTATAGCTAGTTACGGTCAGATAACTATAAGAGATAGTGTTTGAATGCGAATAGGTTACAGGACCCAGTCATGTGACCTATTTCGCTTCTGTCGCTTAGACCACTTTCCATAGAGTATATAGAGGCCTACGCGGCCTACTTAATACAACTCAGTCACATCTGCACCGAGCATACTAGCACTATACGTCTATAGTGCTACGTGCCCCGTGAAAGACTCACCACCCGGGAGACGCTTTATATCACACGGAGTGATACAAACAGATAGTAAACTGACTATAGGATAATAATAAAGCACTTAAAGATAGAATTAATAGCATTAGAGTAGCTAAGGTTAAGTTACCCTTAATTAAGCGATTCTTAGGCGAAAAGTTAAAACTTAAAGGATTCCTTACGTAAATGCACTTTAAGGTTATACAAGAAGGGGCGAAACTAGTAACGGTTATAGACTAAGTAGTATACGCAGGACTATTCCTATCAGGGAGAGCACTTAAATAGTTTAAACCTTACCTTACTAAGATATAGGTAAACGGCATGTTAACTACTAACTAAGAAGTATGGTATATATTCTCTAGTTAGAATAGGATCGCGGAATAATTAATATAAATATTTAAAGACCCTAAGACAACAACCATAGCGGAAAGAAAACTCTAAAATCTAGTATAATGCACTTTAGTAATTAAGTATATAACGCAGTTTTAAACGCTTACTATATAGGTTAAATAGAATAATAGGGTGCTTATGGTATAGTATAAATAGGGACTTAAGGCAAAAGTCTAGGACGTAATAATTCTTATAGAAGACGCGACTATTATACAAGAATTAATTAACTAGTTAATTAAGATTAATAATAAGATCTACTAAAGAGAATAAGCCAGGAAAGGCTAAGATAGAGTTTTATCGTTATATAGGGTGTAAAATACGTAATAATAGATATAGAGTTATAAACTATAGAATAGTGGACTAGAGCTAATAGACCTAAGTAGTACTAAAAAATCTAGAAGATAAAATAAGAAACTATAGAAACCTAGAGGTTAAGGATTAATTATAGGACTAAGGAGTAAAGGCTAAACTAGGGATCTTAGTAGTAGAAGATGTTTAAGCGGACTTTATAGCAAGAAAAATGGTTTAAAAAAAGAGCTTGTATAAATTGCGAAAAATAAAGTTATTTTACTAGAGACCGTAAAGGTAGTTAGAGCAGCCACGCAGTAAAGGGTACTGGGTTGTTAGAGTATAATAATATAGATATAAATATATTACACGGGACTAAGGAGTGTTTAATTAAGCACTTTGCGTTTTATTATAATAACGCATGCCAAATTTATAAGGACGCTAAGTATGGCGTAAGCTATTAGCTATAGGAGTTAGAGTTATAAGAACTTAAAGGAACTAAAGAGTTAAATAAAGAGCAAGATTAACTCTATAAGCTAAATTAAGATATTATAATAATATATAGATAAAGATTAGTAGAAATAATAATGGAGTCAGAGTATTTATTAATTAATAGTAATAAGAAAGAAAAGGCAGCTAACTAGGGGTATGTAAACCTTAATTATATAATAGAGGTAGAGACTAAGACCGCTATTAAGTAAGTCTCGGTAATAGGGATTATAACTCTATTAAATATATAACCGACTATAGTACCCTGCCAAACCACCACTGTTTTACCTGCGTATTGCCTATATATTATCTGCGTATCGCCTGCGTATTACTTACGTATTACGCTGTTTTAGTTACGTATTAGTCTCCCCTTTTATTTATTTCTATACCTTCCTTGTATATATAGAGAGGCTCTAGAGCTACATTTTACAATTAAGTTGTTTACTTAATTCTCCCACACTGTAAGCTTACAGTTATAACCCTAGCTCGTACTACCTACTAACCAATTAATCTATTATCTTATTTAAGAAGTCACTACTTCTACTACCTTTGCAGTGTCTTAAGCTTCTTTACCTATTAAATAAACGGACGATTAAACACGACCGACGAACGAACTGACGAATTAAATTGTTAAAATAAGGTTTTGCCAAGACGCTAACCTAGACCCTGCCTAAACTGTTAAAATTCTAAAAATGATGACTAATATAAGTGAATATTTATTCAAAATTAACCTTATTCTTAATAAGCCATCTAATTAGATGCAATGGTTCTTTATTATTTAAGATACTGCTAAAACAAACAAGGTATAGTAGTATATTGACCTATCTAAAACAAAAAATAAGCTTCCAAACCTGGAACTACTAAAGTGACCTATACCTGCGGACGTACTTCCTGCAGCTATATTGATAGCACAGCTAGACCAAATTTAGCTTACTGTATATAACCAAATCTACGCAGAGTATAAGGACGATCTACGCATATACTAGAAGAAAGAGTAGGCCATAAGCGATATCAGAAATTACGTCGTTTGCACGATATTAGTATCCTACCTTCCTCTTATTAACGGCCTTAACACGGTACACAAACGGCTTTAAGCACTTAAGAAAACACTAGCCCTTACCACCTTAGGTTAAAAGCATAACGTCCTTAATTAATACACGGCTCTAAAAGCGTATAATAAAAAGCAGAACATTGATAAATGGTTAAATAGCTAGAGGAACTTCTATAAGTAAGTAGAGCAATTGGAGCTTCTAGACGTCTAGGGATTTAAACCACACTACGATTTTGTATAAGTAATTAAACCTATCTCTTCTAGCTTTGTAGGAGCACTAGAAGTAGATTTTATTTAAAAAAAAAACGGAAGGATAAAGAGGCCCCATCTATTATTAATCTTATTAAAGAATTTAAGGAACACTACCGTATGCAGCAAGCATTATCTACCTCGACTGCTAATAACTCTGCATTTGCAACTCTTTAAGGCAACTTAAATACTAATTTAGACTCTAATGGCAATTCCAATTTTAATAGTAATTTTAATTTTAATTTAAGATAGAACAAGGAATGCATATGCGGTATTATATATTAGTTTAGTAATTGCTATTATATTGCTAAGTATAAGTGTCCTTAAGGATGGAGACCAAGGGTAGATGTTTAGAAGAAGGTAGATAAAACTATCTTATCTATGCCTTAGATTAAACGCATTGTTAGCTAAATCTAAAAAAGAGGATAGGAAGTAAAGGAGAATAATTAAAAGAACATAGAATCTATAATTAATTTTAATTCTAAAACCCCAGCTTCTACTACACCGACTAGCTATGCTACCGCGTTTAGTACTGGTTAAATTCCTTTTAAACTTTAGAACACCTAGATACTTAACCCTAGTATAGATACCCATGTCTATAATAACGAAGAAGACTTCATCTTCTCCTACCTAGTAGTAGAAGACGACTACCTAATTGCTGGCGGAAATTTTGAGAAAATTTAAGCCTATGGAACAGTAACCATTACTATTAATACACTTACTGGGAAGTTAAAAATAAGGCTATCCTATATAGCACTAGTACCTACTATATTTACAAATATTATAGCACTCTTAAGAGCTACTAATAATGATATCCATTTTGACTTAGGACGAAACTTGCTATACTGTTTAGCAACTAGCGAAATAGTATGCTATGCGAAACGACTAGGGGGCCACTGGGCACTAATGCATAGAGAGCCTATAAATGCCCTAGATTTAACAACTTAATTAACCTTCTTAATAGGAAGATTTTAGCTAAGCTAAATAGCCCGTAAACTAATCGGAGCTACAGCTATAAGATAGTATAAAATTCTCGGCTATATAGGACCTAATGCTATTGCGCAGCTTTCTAAGCACGTTATTGGCGTAGAGCTGACCAAATTAACTACTAAATAAGCACCGCTTAAAATCAAATGTGAAACTTGCTTATTAGTAAAGCATATATAGCAGATCTCTTAAAGATGAGAACCTGAATTTCCAGCTACTTAATCGTTTAAACGGCTAGTATTTAATATTATCTACCTTGGAGTACTAGGATATAATGGCGATAGATACGTTATGTATTTCTATTACACATATTCTAAATTTAACTTTATATTTACCTCTAAGAATAAGGATATAGCTACTGTCCTACCTACTATTCACAAGACTTACCGCTTAATTAAAATACAATTTTATTAAGACGTCGTCTTCTTCTAGAGCGATAATAAATAAGTATTTAGAAAAATGGAAGACACCCTATAAGTATAGTGTGCAGATAAGGGCATTACCTTTAAATGCTGAGCACTGTATACTGAGGAACAAAATAGCAGAGTAGAATGATCTAGATAAACCCTTATAGAATAATTAAGATCTATACAGCTGGAAGCATCCTTATCCCTATCTTTAGGACCAGAAGCTTTCCTTACTGCTGGCTATACCCTTAATTAAACGCCGAATGAGCAACTAGGATGGAAAACTCTGTACAAGATTGTCTACGGTAAGCCGCTATTACTTACCTATATGCATAAATACGGTTGCAAGACCTATACGCTAAACAAATAAGTTAGAAAGGGAGACAATCTAGCTCCTTGTGCATTAATTAGACACCCAGTCGGCTATAATTTAACTAATATCTACTAAATCTGGATTCTAAGCCTTTATAAAGTCATTCAAACCAGAGACGTTATATTTAACAAGACCTCGTTCTATAACCCTAAGGGTTAGAACATTAACTACCTACTAAGGGAAGTATTAGAAGATACTATCTAGATAATTAGTCTACTAGAACCTCTTAAAGATAAATCTAAAGACAAATCTATCTTATATAGACCTACCTTAAATACAGATTAAACGACTATATTAAGCGACTTAGCAAAGCTTCCTATAAAGGATATCAAATAGCTACTAACTCCTAGTAGAACGGTATCTCCAGATCTGCTAGAAATAAACGCCACACCAGGAGGACCTTAAGACTATATTTTAGACATAATTAAAGTAAGTCCTACCTAGCTAAGCTTACTAGAACCATCTAATAGAGTAATTAATATAGCTCTATAAGCTAATAAAGTCTTAGCCAATCCTTCTACCAACCTAATCCTATCAGAAGGTTTTAAATAAATTTAACATTAAGCGTACGCAGCAGCACTAGCCAATCTATCTACCCTATTTGGTTACTATGCTGGATTTACTATAGGACTAGTAAAGGACATTAGCTAAACTAGATCCTTATCTCTATATTAGGATAATCTTCCTCCTAAACTAAGGAACCTTAAAGAGTTAAGAAAGCACCCTTTAACTGCCGGCTTTTAAAAGGCTATAGAAAAAGAATACAACGACCTAAAACGCCGAAGGATATTCAAGACTATCCTAAAGAAAGAAGCAAACAACAAGCAGATCCTTCTACTAAAATAGGTCTTTAAATATAAGTTTGACAGTAACGGCTCCCTATAAAAGCTAAAGGCTTAACTATATGTCCGCGGAGACCTATATAGCAACCCTAGCTGCTCAAATATTCCGTGCCCTTATAGCTATAGCAGCCGTATTCGATTTAGAGATTTAATAGTATAACGCTATAAACGCATTTATAAATATAAGACTAGATAAGCTAGTCTACTGTTACTGCCCAAAAGGCTTTAATTAAAACAGATATATCCTAAAGCTACTTATAGCGCTATATGGATTGAAAATCTTACCTCTACTTTAGTATAAAGTGCTTACTAATATACTGGCTAAATTTGGATTAAAACCTATCTTAGGTACCAACTGCCTTTATACTAATAGACAACTTATTTTCTTCTTTTACGTAGACAATATTGCCGTTCTATTTACCAAAAAGGACTTTTAAAGACTGGAAGAATTTAAAGCCAAACTGCTATACTAATACAAGATCCATACACTAGGAGACCTATAGTGGTTTCTAGGAATCCGAATTAAACGAGATTAACTAAGTTAAAAGATCTAGCTCTACCAAGACTCCTATATCAAAAAGATAGCCCATTAATTTAATATTTAACTACTAGGAAGATTTCCTAAGTTACTACTTCCTGCTAAAGAACTAACTCCATCTAACCAGCAGACGAACCCTTAAAGAACTCTAGCCTATTAGTAATAAGTTAGTTCCCTTACGCATCTCACTATATTTAGAAGACCTAATATTACTAAGACACATTCTAAGCTGGCCAAATTCCTTACTAATTCAAATTAAAAGCACCTTAATATATTAAACCAAGCTATTACCTATTGCCTTAAAACAAAATCGGCAGCTATTAAATACTCTAGCGAAGTATTTAGAGCATATATCTACTTTAGAAACCCTAAGGGAGAAGACGTTACCTTTTACAGAGTATCTAATACAGTATTTACGGACTATAAAGACACCAAACGGAGCTCTCAAGGATATCCATTTATACTATTTAGAGGACTAATTAACTAATAGGCGACCCTATAAAGATTAGTAACTTATTTAACCACCAAAGTGGAGCTTCTCTCCCTATCTATGGCTGCTGTTAAGATTATTTGGTGGCAGCGTTTCTTTAAGGCAATTGGCTTTAATTTAGAACGCGAATTTACCCTATTATGCGATAATATGCAGACCGTACAACTCCTAAGATAGAATACACCAAAGCTTAATACTAAGCTTCGATATATTAACGTCTATTAGCACTGGCTTAGATAAGAGGTCCAAGACAAAAAGATTAATGCATAATGGGTCCCTATAGACAATATGCCTGCCAACGGCCTTACTAAAATTCTACCTCGTTAAAGGTACAAGGCGTAGATAAAGCAATTAAATTTAGTGGATATTTGATATTAAATTACTACTATATTATCTAATAAAGATTCTTAAACATCACCCTACTCCTAAATTATATCTAAATTTCCTATTTTGGTATAGTTTTGACCTTTATTTTTCTTCTACAGCTTTAACTACACTGTTAAATCTAGGGGGGTGTGTAACTAACTATGGTACCCTACCAAACCATTACTGTTTTACCTGCGTATTGCCTACGTATTATCTGCGTATCGCCTGCGTATCACTTACGTATTACGCTGTTTTAGTTACGTATTAGTCTCCCCTTTTATTTATTTCTATACCTTCCTTGTGTATATAGAGAGGCTCTAAAGTTATATTTTACAATTAAGTCGTTTACTTAATTCTCCTATACTACAAGCTTATAAAATATAGTATATATTGCTTTATAAGATAGAAGGAGTAATATTTAAAGAAGATTAAGCAAGCAGATAACTGCTAGTATTAGCTTACCACTTAATAAAGGCAAAAGGCCACAGGCCTAAGATTCTTAGGAAGAGATATAGAAAACCTAAGAATCTATAACGGAAGAAAACTAAAGGAAAGGGTAGTAGCTTAGTTTAAGGATAAATAAGTAATGTTACGGTACTGGCAGAATATGGTAGATTGTGGTTATATAACCAGAGGATCTTATAAAACTTTAAGCGGCGGTTCTATCCCTCCCCTTTTCTTTCTCTAGCTTTAGATCCTTATTTATAGATAATTTAATTATATAGACTTGCGCGACCCTCTTGCCATACTCGTGCCTTAATTAACTAAGTCGCTAATATTATCTAAAGCTCGTTACTACTCTTTTTTCCTAAAAAGGAATTTAAATATATTTATAGACTAAGGACAGAATAAGGATATAGAAACGGACCTAAAGGATATTACTAGAATAAAATAGGACCCTAAGGACAGGATAGAACCAAAAGGACATATATAATATAACCTAAAGAATACGCACGGACTAGAACCCCTGTAAAACCTACTAGAAATTATCTAACCACTATACTAAGAAATACAGCAGCTGGCAAAGCCGCTATAGGACCTATAAATACCTCTAATAGTAAAATAGCCGCCGTTTTAACCTCCTAGGAAGAACTTATAGCAGCTAATACTAAAATTAAATAGCTTTAAGAGCTGCTTAAAACTAGAGACACCCCTATACCTAGTAAAAAGTTACTAAATACCTAGAGACTTGCTACGGTCCTTAAGGCCCTAGCATAATATATAGTATTGGCATTATTATGGTCCGCAAAGGTCGCGGACCCCTTATTACTTATAGACGGAGCTAACCCTATATTTAATAATTGGAAGCTTTAACTATAAGATAAGCTTAAAGTTAGCCGCGCAGCTAGTCCTACTATGGGTCCGGCGTATACTTAGCCTATATATAGCGACCCTTATAGATAGGCCCTTAGTAATTAAAGAGCTTACTTTTTATATAGCTAGAAGAACTACTTTACTAAGGACTGCCTAATAAAGGCAAAAATAGATAAGGTTCTATTAATATAGGAGGACAGCGTAGAGTTAAAAAAAGAGGAACCTTAAAGAAAGACTCCTTTTTAGGGTTAAAAGGGATTAATATATTACACGTTAATCTGGGTTAGCTAGTTAGTAAAAAAAGCTGTACTATCCCTTATACTTTATTCCGTAATAAATATTAAGTTTTAACCTCTACTTTAGCTAACTCTAGAGCAAATGCCTTTACCTTAATAAACACCTAGTGCGCTATAAAGCTAGCTAACCTTTTAAATATACCCCTTAAAGAACTGCCTAAACTAATTCCTATTTATAGGTATAATGGACAAATAGGGCCACCTATTATAACTATCTTATAAATTTACCTTTATATAGACGGACAAAGGTAGTATAATATCCTTTCTTATTATAGATCTAGGAAGCCATAATATAATCTTAAAAAGAAAATAGCTAACCTGTTTAGGCTTATAGGTCAATATATAGAACTAACGGCTTATCTAGCCTAAAACACTACCCCTAATACCTTCTTTTATAAAGAAAATCAGTATTATAATAGAAAACCTTATACGGCTATAGGTAGACACCGTTTACTAGGCCAATACTATATATAGGGACTAGGCCTTTAAGAAAGATATACAGCTTAATCCGTAATGGGTTTGTATACTATACCGCCCCTAGACTACTAATATCGCGCCACCAGCACTAGAAACCTAGGAAGTTAGCAATAAGCTAGCTGGCTTAGGCCCTATATAGCTATAAAGAACAGCAAAGAGTATTAAACGCTATACTAAATATATAGACTAGAAATATAACTTATGGAAGATAGAATAGGAGCTAAGGAGGGTTATCCCTTAATATATTAGCGTCTATTTAGAATCTGGTCCGTGCGCAGAATACTAAAACACTAGACTCTTAATTAGACTATACAAGCGCCGAGGATACATTTTGGGTGTAAAATATATTAGATTCCGTTCTGCGGAGAGGATAAGTGTTAGTTACCTTATATTAAGCGACTAAACTCTAAGGAATAAGCTATATAGATCGTTTTATATATGATTTTGTAAATACCACTAGCCTTATATTCCCGAGTAGGACGATTTAATTTAGTTGATTTAATTGGTTAGCCCTTATTAATAACAGATGGACGCAAACTGACGTGTTGAGGGATAAACCCTTTACCTTAATATATGGTCTATAGAACGTCTGTAAAGAAACCTATAAACCTCCTACTAGTTAATATCTACTATATTAGCGCCGTAGGGTTCTACTAGAACCTAATATGGCCTAACACCGTTGCCTTTATAACTAGCTTATATAAAATTAACCAAATAATTAAAGACAAGGAAGCCCTAGCCTATAACCAGCTTAGTAGGGAAAGTAGGCCTATAGATAAGGAGCTAGTAGAACAGAAATTACTCCACTAATATTAGGAATTTAAGAATATATTCCCCAAGGTAGTATCTAATATACTCCCGCCTTACCGACCATATAACTATAAAATTAAAATTAAGCCAGATAAAGAAAATACCCTTAGCTATGGCTCCCTCCGCTAGTAATCTACTAATAAGCTATAGGCTACTAAGTAGTACCTTATTAACAACCTTAATAAAGGCTTTATTAAGCCTAGCTAAGTCCCCTTTATATGGTTTTATATTTAATTTAAGGCCAAACGCCTTAATAGTAAGCTAACTTAGGCTCTAGCTAAGGTGTAAAAGCTCTATAACAATGGGGAGCGTATTTATACTAAAGAGTAGCGAGTATTTAAAGCTTAACGGGCTACTTATACTTAGTTAACCCGTCTTAAGAAGGTTTATAAGAAGGTTTATTTAAAGGAGTAGCGTTTTACTAAATAAGGCCTTTATAAACTTAAGCAGGAGAAGGCTAGAAAAGATTTATCTCTAGTAAAGAGGGAAATAACTTTAAATACCTTAGTAGTTGATTCTCTTAGGCCCCCCTTAGGTGACTTATTCTTTAGTAATCCTTGTTTATTAATATTGCCTAACTTAATCTCCTTTAATACTTCTATACCTTTCTTATAGCGCTTTTTAGATTATTTAGTAGTTCCTAGGTAGTCTTATTATAGCCTATCTACTTAACCTTATACTATATTTTATTATTAATATCCTTATAACTAACGATCCTTAAAACTTCTTATTTGTCTTCTTTTTATCCTCTATATATATTCGCTTTATAAACTAGTAGCTTAATATCCCTATATACTAGCTCTAGTATTACAATATACTATATAGGGTAAATCTTTATCTTTTTTAATAAGTTAAGTCTATATATAACTTCTAAGATCTTTACTTTAATTATAAATGGTTCTAATCTAACGTGGTCTAACTTTTTACTTAGTCGTTAACTCTTAAAAAATTTGTATAGTAGCTATACTTTATCTCCCTTCTTAAGATCCGGTCCCTTAGATCTCTTAGCATTACAGTACTTTTTTATTCTTTTTTATACTAGTTTAGCGATTTCTATAAAGTGCGTATAGAGATTTATTAGGTTCTCTATTCTTTTTTAGCTATATTATTAGTCCTTTTTACTTATTGCGGCGATAATAATCTTCTTAGCTCGTATTTATAGTTCGCTTTGAATAGTAATATACCTATTTCTTCTTATGGTATTACATTGTATATATTAACCACCAAGACCTCTAACTATTTAATTATAAGATTTTCTCGTTATTCCTTTCTCTTCTTTACGTAACGTCTTATTCTCTATAAGAGCTATATACACTTAGATTTAAATAGAATTTATATTATTCTTTTAAATCTTTCTTAAAGTTTCTTTACGTCCTTATAAATTGTAAGGCTATTGCCTAGGTGTACGGTAGGGAGTAGGCAAGCCGAGCATGAGTTATAAAGAGAGTTGATAGAAGAGGACGATATGGTAATAAGGGTAGGTATAGCAATACCTTATACGGAGACGAACCAATAAGGGAGGAAGGGTTACAAGCCCGAGGAGCTTATAAGGAGGTGCCAAGGACTAGCCGAAGGCTAGCCTTGGCAGCCCCTAAGAGCTCCCGTGCGTGCACCTAAGTAAGGGGCCAAAAGATCCCTTATATAAATTGATACAAAGATAGGTTATATATACATCGCTTAGCCTCGCTATCTACTTTAATATTATACTTATTATTCTTATTATTTATTCTTAATTAATGTCTAATATAGTCCCTATTAGGGTCTATATAAATAAATACCATTAAGTTAGGTATAAAAAACCTCTAATAGAGACAGAAGCAGTAATACAGTCTATATCCTTCTAAGTAGCGCGTCCGTATCACATTAATGGGAGGAAAAATACTATTAGGTCGTTACTCTAAGACTTCTATAAGGGAGTGTTTTAAATACCTATTTTGTCCTATCTACCCTTTATATAATACTTCTATATTATTATAGATTGCTATTAGGTATTATATATTCCCTACCTCTAGCTCCTTACTACCCTATATATATATACGCCTACTTATAGTCCTTTTACTTAATAACCTAACCTAGCCCTATTTTAATTACCTCTCTAAAAGCTAAGTATATTATTTTAGGGCCCTAACCTAGTTCTTTAACGTGTTTCACCACCAAGCGCATCACACCACCGAGTGTATCACTTTAAAGAACACTAAAAAGCCTAAATTTTAATCTTAAATATCTTAACCACTACTTAATAATATTTTCTAAAAATTTAAATATAAGCTTTTATATACATATTTTAGTGTATATTATAATATTAGAGTATATAACTTAATAGTTATTATAATATAGAGTTTA
>Ga0307507_10008152_pt1 | contig 14701 bp, 15 predicted proteins | sample 7_EM_MG_FD_207223 | JGI IMG/M metagenome (GOLD analysis project Ga0307507, IMG submission 207223) | Populus trichocarpa ectomycorrhiza microbial communities from riparian zone in the Pacific Northwest, United States - 7_EM | ecosystem: Host-associated > Plants > Roots > Unclassified | place... | reverse complement strand
ATACACTATACTATTTATCCAAGATATTTTATGTCCCACACTCACGGGAATTGAAAAAACGACAGGTGTACATAATCCTAGCGATCGACACTACTAGATAGAAGTCAGAGGACTCGGCTATCACAATAGCTATCAGGCTGAGAGAAGTGATCGTTAGCGTGCTATCCGTTACCTGCAGCAAGTATCACCCAGAGAAGTGATGATTGGAACTTTTTGTTGCGTCAACCCAGCAGCACCAAACAAACAGACAAAACAGAGACCAACAACGAAGATAATATCAAACCCTCAGGGCAAAAACTCGACCTTTCAACACTAGAAGAACGATCGGAAAGGGCATTGACCGGAGAAAGGGCACCAAGCCCTACAACACTGGAACCACCATCCCCTGCCTGATGAGAAGAAACAGAAGGACGAGGAAGAACTCGGCGAAAGACGATGGTGGCTACAACACAACAAGGACAGGTGACATTCTTAAATCACACACAGGGCTGGAACCCTAAATAGCCTGAGATGAGGGACATTGGCGCAGCCTTAAGCAGAGGGACAAGATGACCCAAAGCAAAAGAATCCGAAGTATACCGAGAAGAACAAGTCAAACTCCGAGGATGTCTAGCCCCGGGCATGGTGTCCTACAAAACAGTATGATGGCAAGAAGGCCGTGAGGGAGAAAAAGGCCTATAGGTGGGAAGCCATCTGGGGGACGACGCGGAGACCTGGATCACAGCATATGCAGAGCAACGGATCACCCCGACATGGAATAGCTGGGCAGGATTCAAAGCGAAGATACAAAGTCAATTTAACCTCCTTGATGCCAAAGGAGAAGCAAAGATCAATCTGCCGAACATCAAACAAGGCAAACAATTGGTCACTGAATACTAGACCAGGTTCTGTCTTGTGGCTAGCGAAGCCAAACTAGACAACTCAACGGGGGGAGAACTACTACTAGGAGGAAGGAACACAGAACTCCAAAACACCTGGGGAGCCAGCAGTGATGAATACGAGGATACGGAAACCCTCACCCACTGGGCAATGCAGAAAGAAACCAAGCGGGCAACGGTCAGACACATCCAAGGATCTCCGCCAACAAAAAACACCCAACGAGAAACTATGACGCCACGGAACACGGATGAGAGATATCGACGCATGAACAAAGACAATAAGAACTACGGCGCCCTCATGGTACTGGAGGCTACTAGAAGGAGACTAAGATTCAACATTGCAAGAGTGGGATTCCAAAGAAGAATTCGAGAATAATTTTATCTCCAATGGGTACAACTAGGACACTTAGCTAGGAACTGCCCAAACAAGGATAGACCAAAAAGATTGAATGCCCAAGCCAAAAGCTGGCAACCGCCAAAGAAACTGGCCCCATAGTAAACAAAACCACAAATCAGGAAAATCGAGATGGAACAGGAAACTGAACAGTCCGGAAATGACAAACGTTCCTAGTAAAAGATGGTCTGAGGGACGGACACGAATGAAAACCCATCACCATGGAAAACAGTTACATGGCCCTCACCTACAGGGAGACACTAGAACATGATTACGACCCAATCATGGTTATGATCCAACTACACAGCACAAGAGAGTTAGTCACAATCAACGCTATGATTGACTCAGGGGCAATGGAAGACTTCATCGACAAAGAAGTCTGCAACAAACATGGGATCAAGATGACTAAAGCAAAAAAGCCCAAGGGAGATTTACCTCATACATGGAAAACCAAGTGGTATGGGCCCTGTTACCCATATGATGAAAGTACCGACAGGTATTAGCCACCATAGGGAATTCGCAACTGTCCACATGGGGAACATCCAAAACCATGAGGTCATTGACAGGATGCCATGGTTACGAGAACACAACCCAACAATTGATTGATAAGACAAAAATATTACATTCAATAGCAAATAAAGTACAACTTGGTATCTTAACTGTTCACCGGTTGCCTATACAGTTGCTCAAAGATCACGCTCTGGAAGAGAATCTCATGACCAGATTCTTCAAGGTTCAGGTCAAGAAAGGCCCAAGTGCCAATGACTAGAGTATCAGAGTTGAGAAGCTATCAGCCAAGGTCGAGTGTCTACGAAAGAATCACCCAAGGCGGCAGGACATGACCTGTACGCAAATGAGGGAACTGAGGTTTCTGCCAGAGGACAAGTACTTGTTGGAACTGGAATAGCTATTGGATTACCTCACAACACCTATGGACAAATTGCACCACAAAGCAGTCTAGCAGTCAAACAGCGACTTATGACAAATTCAGGTGTGATCGATGCCGATTACAGAGGCAAAGTGAAGGGGGTCATGGCCAACCTAGGAGACCAACCATACCAAGTGGAAAAGGGAGACCAAATCACATAAGTGATTATCGAAAAGATCGACAACTGGAAACTAGAAGAAGTAGACCAATTGGATGATACCAAGAGTGGAGACCAGGGATTGGGAAGCTCCAACACCACTATGGACCAAAGAGTTAAGGGCAAATGTGCCGGACCAGAGATAGAAATCATCGAAATATCGGGAAGAGCTTGCGGACAGTTCTACGCAAGACGAAAATGACCGGCATCCTTGAATTGGATGAAGGGGAAAACGAGATTCTGCTGGAAGGTATTAGCATCAGCATCAAGCTGGCAATGAAGAACAAAAAGAACCAGGAAGGACAAGACATCTGGCACACCATCCCTGGAGAACATTATCACCTGCTGTATGTATTCAAAAAGGAGACAAGATGAGAGTACCGGCACATCGACCAGCTATCGATTTGGGAATCTGTCTGGAAGAAGGAAAGACGGTACCAATCAAAAGGGTATAGGCTCTCAGCTACGACCAATTAGGGGAGCTGCATGGATATATTCAAGAGAACCAGAATCGAGGATGGATTTGTAGGGTGAAGTTAGGAAGGGCTTCACGAATCCTGTTTGTCAAGAAAAAGATTGGCAAACTCAGACTGTGCGCCGACGACCGAGCGCTCAACAAGGTTAGCAACAAGGATCGACATTCACTACTGCTCATCAATGACGTCTGGGATAGGCTGGGCGGAGCCAAATACTTAACCAAGCGAGATATCAAGGACACCTACGACAATATTCAAATCAAAGGAGGAGATGAATGGAAAACTATATTTTCAACGGAGCTAGGAACATACTAGTATGAATACCTAGTCATGCCAATTGGATTAGGCAACGCATCAGCAGTGTTATAACGATGCATGAATGAGGTCCTTATAGAACACATCGATATGTGTTGCTTGTCTATTTGGAGTACGTACTCCTATATTCAAACACCCTACAACAACACGAAAAGATGTCAGCAAGATCCTCGAAGCAATATGAGACTGGGGGATGAAACTCAAACCATCCATAGGCGAATTCCACCAAAGTGAAACAGAATACTTAGGATTCATCATTGGACAAGAAGGAGTCAAGATAGACCCAGTCAAGAGGCAAGCCATGTCGGATTGGCCAAACCCTAATACGATAAGCGAAATTGAATGTTTCCTAGGATGCTACAACTTCTACAAACGATTTATAGAAGGTTTCAGCAGAACAGCCAGATTATTATATGCACGAACAAAGAAGGAGTACATCTGCAAATGGGAATGGGGAGACAACAACAAGCATTCGACAAAATGAGGACAAAACTCACCATTATACCGGTACTGGTCTACTCCGACCCCCTCGCACAAACCAAGATCGACTCAGAAACAGGGGCTTCAAAATACGTCTACTCCGGAATAATATCAGAACAGTGCCAGGGCAGAAAGTGGAGACCAGTGGCTGATCAATCCAAAGCAATGTCAGATCCGGAATGCAACTACGATATATATCCTACAAAGGACAACTGGCAATATTTCAGGCAGGCGGCATGAGGAAAATGTCAGAGCGTCGTCCAAGGTGGTCCTGAACGCTCCTGGTCCACCAAGGGGGGTTGTGGTCCCCGTGGTCCACCAGGTCCACTCCGATCCATTCTGATCCACACTTTTTCAAATTTTACGGAAAATGTGGACCAGGGTGGATCATGGTGGACCAGGAGGACCAGGGGGACCATAACCCCCCTTGGTGGACCAGGACTGGTTTTTACATTTTGCTGATGGCCATTCTACAAATGCAAATGCTATACGAGGGGAAGCCCAAAGCCTGTGTGAGTCCTCACCGACCACAAGAACTTAGTAACCTTCATGACAATGAATAAAGTGAATGACACGATGGATGCAGGAACTAAGTCAATACAACTTCAAAATGGAATTTTGACTAGGAAAGGAAGGAGGGAAACCAGATGCCCTTACCAGAGGAGCCGGAGACCGACCTACTGCAGGCGACAAAAGACTCACAAGGACTCTGGGCATCTTACTACCAAAAGAAGGATACTGGGACTTCCCAGACACCGCAGACATCAAACTCGACATATTGGAAACAACAAAGCTCCAAGACAAGGACGAGGGAAAGATACAAGAAGCTAGCAAGGTTGACAACAAAATCCAAGCGATCAAAAGGATCTTTGATCAAGGAGCAAAAGGGATGAAAGGGATAGTGTTGGGGCTATGTCAATGGAAGGAGGACCTCTTATAGTACCAAAGAAAGATTTGGATACAAAACAATAAAGGAATAAGGACAACTCTTATCGCCAAACACAATGACCCCCTACATGCGGGACATGGCAGAACGGCAAAAACTACCGCACTCATCAGCCCCTGTCACTATTGGCCAAACATAAGAGAAGATATCAAACCATTCATCAAAAATTGCGACACATGTCAGAGGACCAAATTGGTCTGACATGCACCTTACAGAGTACCATAGTCAAATGACACCCCCAATCGACTATGGAAAACAATTGCTATGGACTTCATGACGGACCTGCCAAAATCGGATGGATATGACACCATCCTGGTGGTCATCGATCAGCTGACCAAAATGAGCCATTTTATTCCATGCTGGAAAGATCTAGACGCACACGAGTTTGACAATCTCCTCATGAGGGAGATAGTCAGGCTGTACGGACTACCAGACGATGTCATCACTGACAGGGGAACACTAGTCATCTCAGACGTATGGAAAGAAACTACAAGAAAACTAGGAGTTGAATGGTGACTCAGCACAGTTTTCCACCTGCAGACAGATGGACAAACCGAGCGGACCAACGCCATATTGGAACAATATCCACAGGTGTATATTAACTACCAGCAAGATCACTGGTGTGGTTACCTACCACTAGTAGAGTTCGCATACGACAATGGTTCACCGGAGACAATCAAGAACAGATCATTTTTCACAAACTACGGCATCAACCCCGAATAGGAGATGATCGGTCATCTAATCCAAGAGAAACAAACCAAACCAGAAGAAATGACTCAACTCCATAAGTTATTAACTTGAAGAAACGAGAGGGTGGCAGCGCAATTACGACAAAGAGGATACTACGATCACTACAGAAAACCCGATCCGAATCTAAAAGCAGCAGATATAGTGTGTTGTTGCCACGCAAGATCAAAAGCACCCAAGTTTTGAAAAAATCGGACTCCAAGGAAATCGGACCATTCAAGATCTTCGCAAAAATTCTGACAAACGCATATAAGCTGGCATTACCACACTGAATAGCCATACGGAACACCTGCCATATCTCCCTTCTCGAACTCTACCCAGAGAACCGATTGCCTTCTCAGATCAAAGAACACCCTTCTCCTATTCAGATACAAGGTCAAGACAAATACACACTCAACAAAATTATGCACTCTCGACTCTACTCCAACAAGCTCTACTACTTAGCTAAGTGAAAAGGCTATTTACCAGAACGCGACAAAGTCTGGTACCCGGCAGAAAACTTCAACAATGCAGAACACAGAGTCCAGCGATTCTACAGGTGCAATCCAGCAAAGCCCAGACAGGATACACGTCACGATCAACGGATCATTCTCTACACCTGCCCCGGCCATCAGATAAGAACAAGGTTCACACAGCCAGGAGGACAACTGTAACCTGCTCCTGAGCATCGCGAGATTCCCACAGGGCGATTTGGCGATACTTTAACGACAGGGAGGAGAAGTGTCGACAGAACTCTCGACAAGAGATAAAACAAAGGTAAGGGACTCGTAGAGCGACCGTTCAACTTAGTATATTAAAGTCAGGGTTCCTGTGAGGCTTGAGAGTTTGAATCCTTAAGGGATCTCGAGCTCTTTAAATACAAATAAATCATCACCAATATCCTGTCCAAACGAGAATGCTAAGCTACGCTAAGGTACAAGCGAAAACAACTAAGTCCTAAAACAAAGGTGTAGATGCAATAGGATAGAACTAACAAAACAAGTAATGGAATCAATCAAGTAAGGAATCGCTACTAATATACTAAACCAGCAATATATAGTAGTAAGCATAAAGTTTCCCAATTGGGTACAAGGAACGAAAGGTAGTAATAAGCGAACTAAGGAAAGTACTACCTATTAGGAAACTATAACAATTGGGAAGGTACAAGGTAAGGGATGATTTGTTACTTGGAAATCCTAATAGGCAATATCCAACATCATGTTAAGGAGTAATAGCGATAATAGTAGATTCCGTTACAATACCGCACTGTGCTATAGAGACACCATCATTACTCCACTGATTCCCTCCACCACCCAGGAGGCGGTTACACGCAGGTAGATAAATCATATGGATGTTGTTAGAGTAGGCTACCCACATGTAATTTTCTGTGACATGGCTACTAGGGCACTCAATAATCTGAAGCCTCTTCTCTGGGGAATTGCCTACCTTGGTTTTGGGAATGAAGATTTTTTGAGGCGAGTGAAGGCTAGGTTTATTATCAGTCCAGCCTTTGGGAGTTGCCTTAAACTTCCAGAATCTACATGCTTCAATTCCTCCGGAAACCATTTCTATTGAACCATCTGACCCTTGAATATGATCACTGGAGATAATATTCTCCCTGTGGTTGATACATACTCGATAAACGAGGTCTACGTAGGACCTCCTTGCTGTTTCTTTTACACAGCCTTGTTATCGCTGGTCCCAACTACCAATGCATTGGTTCCCCTACCTTCTATAATATCAGCCTTGTCCTTATTATAGTGATTTTCTTGCTTAATTTCCTTAATTCCCGGTATTTGAAAGTGGTCATACGAAGGCTCAGGCTGTATAAATGTCTCCCTAGTACAGCTCAACCAGATAGAATCCACTTGCCTAGCCCTCTGGATCTTCAAACCTGGATGGTGCTGGAGAAAGGACCGACACCATTCCCCACCCAGTGGCTGCTCATCATCAGACTCAGAGGCAATCCGCCAACCTAAAGCCTTAATCTGCGCAGGCGTCGCTGGATGGCCTAAACCGACCTGCAGAAGGCACCATTTGGCTAAGTTGTCCTCCTGAACAACCAAAAGCCGTTGTTGACCTCAGTGGGCAACCTTGTGAGGTAGGGTACCCTTGAGCCAGTTGTGGAGTGTAGTATAGGGTACTGCCCATTCATCAGAGGCAGCTTTGACTTTGCCTATTCATAGCATCTGTTCACAAGCATTGCACAAGTCATTTTCACTGTACGTGCGAATCATAGTCATAAGGAGAACAGAATTAAAGAGGGGAAAGCAAACTTGTCCGAATTGAATATGTGGTGCTAAAATATATTGAGGAGATTGGGTGGCTTACCAGAGTGCCTCGGACAATATGGAAACCCCACTTGGCGGAAACCCCCCCTCTGACTTATATCTTATCTCCTGAGCTGGAGCCTAACTTAGCGGGACTGCAATGCAATTCCCAATACGACCTTAATCCTCTTTCCAGAAGCTCCCCGAGTAGCGGTTCCGAGACTTGAGGGGTGTGAGGTGACTCAGAGGGGCTGTGAAAACTCGGTTCCTCTGCATGACATACCAGTGTGCACCATGGATAATGCTTGCACTGGGGCCCAGCTGGAACGCAACAGTGGTCACGATATAAGCTGGTGGCGACAGTGACAAACTGATGGTCGCTAAGGGCCATAGAGAAAGAAAGAAATAAAGAAAGAAACAGCGTTACCATCAGACGCAAAAATGTTAGGAGGATGCGGTTGACTCTGAAAGTTACGGCAGTGCTGCAAATAGTCCGAGGATATGATGTATTATTCTAGTGCTTTCAGTGACCCACTAAGCAGATTATGCGGATATGTCTTTCCTTTGTTATCACGGGAGCGTGGGAGGAATTGGGACATGCAGAGGGATGCAAACATGTGGAGAGACATAGGGATAGGCGTGCCGATCGACGGAAGATTCAGGGTTTATTGCTTGTGTTTCATTTATACACCTGTCTTTACCGTTGGTTTTGTTTGAGGCGAGTGCGGATAAAATTGTGGAAGCTAGACTCCTATATTTCCTACATAGTACCCAAGTTCCAAGCGATCCTTATCATTCTACTGTCCCCCACCGCGATACCTATTCCCTCTACTTTAATCAAAAATAGCAATGTTTTTTTGTTGGAAGAAGTTTCTTTCAGGCTGAGGAGGGTGCGGGTAGAAGGGTAATTGTGATGTCGAAACAAACGGGACGTCGTGGAACATTACGAACGTAAATAAAAACGAAAAACAAAGCAAGGCCGCAGGGTACGAAGACTAGAGGAAGCACTGTAAGAACTCGAACAGCCGGATCATGTGCTAGGGCGTTGGGGTTGCTTCTCCTGGTAAGGTCTGGTGTTTTTTTTCTTTTGTCTTTGTCCTGGAGAGGCACAACTACCCGAGACCCTTGTGCTCATGTTATAAGTAAATATGTGTGCCGCCAGAATTCTCAATATTGCCGCAGCCTTTGTTGTCATTGCCGACGCTAGTACTAATTGTGGGGAGAAAGCTGGCTGGTCCCTCAAGATTGTCTCGTCGGGCACGCTCACCGCAAGCCACTGTGTCCATGTTGTAAATAGTCGTATTGCAAGAACCCCGAATGTTGCCGGAGTTTAGGTTAGCGTTACCAAGCCTCGCACGTATCTCGCAGAAGGGCTCCGGTTGAGGGTCGGTGGGTCGCTCTGAATTGTTTTTCCTGCGCGCCCTAAACGTAATGACATTAGGTGACCAATCAACCCTATATCGCGGGAAAACGAGATTGGGAGGAATACACGGTGAACATGCGGCTAAAACCTCTAGAGCATACCTTGCTTTTTCAACTAACCTGTCCCATATGGAAACTATCAACAAGGCCGCCAGAGCTGGAACCGCACCACGAAGCCCCCTAGTGGGTGACCGGACGCTAGTCGCTAGAGGTCTGCTCATGAGTGTCCCCAGACCCAGAGCCTAGGCAAGATAGTTTAATTAGGAATAGATCGTTCCTAACCGTGTTTTATTAGCCCTAGGATAATGAACCCTTGGTTCTCGGGCAGGGAGACTCGGGAAGGGGGAACCAGCGAAAAGGGTCATTGGTACCTGAAGAAGGGGGAGTAGGTACCGTATAATCTGGAAGAAGTCGGATTGACGTGAGTGCGGATTTTCTTGAACCTGCCCAATCGTCGTCTCTATATGATTAAGCTATGGTCAATATCTAGACTATCCTGATTGCATATAGACTGTGATGAGTTGTCGTTCTTCGTGCCCTCCTGTTGGCTCGGTTGTCTTAGCCTCACCTCTGCTCGAGATTACGGTAGGTACTGTACTCGGGGGAGGTGCAAGGAGCTGCGGGGGCTTGGATTAGAGCTTTCAGTGTGCTCGAGCCAATTAAGCAACCGTGTTTCTAAATTCGGTTTTCCGGCACCGCAAAAGCCGGGAATTTGCGGATGAGGCTGAAACAACCAATGCCGTCGGGCCAAGAAATCAAGCCCCTAAAAGTTAGATCGCGAAGTTAGGATGCCCATTCTGTAGCTCTTGGGGTTTTGCGGACTAGTACTTCTCAAGTTTCAGGAATCAAAGCTTTTCGGGCTTTAGGGATCGAAGAATTGTTTTCAAAGTTGGGTAGTATGGGTTGTATGCAATGAGAGGTCAAAGTATTGAGGTTAAGTACCGCCGTGGGTTCTCATTTCTACTAGCACTTGTACGGGTTCTTATGGAGCTCTGGAGATCTGAAAAAGTATCATAGTAGCTCTGGGTGCGGGGTTTAAGTTTGCGGTCCTTGGTCCAGAATAGCAGCCTAAGGCAAAAATGATTGGAAATTGTGGGAATGAATGATTTAAAACACGGTTGCCTAATTAGCTCTTTCACACGAACAGATCTTTCCACGCTCCTGGTTGGCAGGGTCAAAAAAATAAAAAAAGGCCGTTGCAGCTTTGTCTACACTGTATCCTGTTTCGTGAAATACAGTAACTCGAATAACTGAACCTCAAGCTAAGACGTCTAAAATTCCCTCTCTTGGATAGGGGCGAAACCACTCGGAAACCGACATCCTTAGTCCACTGAGACACTTGTAAAATCCCTCCCATGCATTGGCGTCGTTGCTTTAACCCATTGTAGCTAGCGATTCATGTGACTTCGTACTGATCCTCTTTATGGCGGTGGCAACTATATCAAGCTGACCACTTACAAGCACAGTACCGGGTATCAAGGGTAAGTCTGTCGAAGTCCCTCTAATTGGCCCCAGGGCCTTCTCAACCACCCAGAGAACGCGGTGTGCTCCAGCCACTACGCCAAGAGTTCGACAGACTTTTTTCCTTCACCAAAACTTGGCGTCAATGGCCTGTTCGGCTGCATAATTTGCGTTACACACACGTAAATTCAGCCAACGAAATTCGACTTCGACAGACTTTTGCTCACACCCTAGTACTGTACAACAGCACATTCTTGCCATGACTGAGCCTCCTGTGTTGTGTAGTTCCGAGTACATAGGCATCAGATCAGATTGAGATATCTCTGAATGCCAAGAGGCTAGCTGTGGAGCTAATGCATGAGAGATTTTACAAGTAATGTAGTAATACCAGTATCATGCGAGTCGGAGCCGCCGCCGGTCGAGAAGCACAATTTTGTGACACAATGTTCCTCGCAGCTTGCATTTTTGATCCCCTAGCCTTGCTCTGTGTTCTGCGCACCGCTCCACGTGTCACGGGTTTGAGGCTCTGCTATCCTTGCATCCGAGAAAAGGGTTAATACTTTATTCGAATGAATAAATAGATGCGCCCGCACGCACCCCGCTATCCCGGACGGCCAAATCCCAGGAATTTCATCCGAGATCAAGAAGTGAGAAAAATCAAATTATTCGAAGAAAAAAAGAAGAAAAAGGTGTACTCCCACTCCCCTCAGATGTTTTATTTCTACAATTATCCACGGGCCATGTCAACACTTCTAGTCGTCCATTCAGTGGAAACATATGTGTATGTTCTTCTGGACCGTCCTCTCCTTCATCTCTACTTGTACCAGTATGCTCTACCCCAAGCCCCCAGTTCAACCCTGAGCCTACAATACCCTTCCCCCCTTAACTCTTCCTTTCACTTTCCCTTCCTAAGAGTTACTATGGCATCTGGTTCAGCAAGTCAACTTTCAATAGGGATTAGGAGGGATTTGGGGAAATTTCATAATGGATCTGGGAACCCTTTTATCTAGTTCAATGGGTGGAGTTCTGTGATAACTCAATGGTTCTACATATCTTGCGCAGTTTAGCGGGGTATCTGGTTCAGCATGGTCCGAGATGGTAAGGTGCAGGTGTACCTTGAAGGTACTCGCCCCAGACAAGAAATGCCCAGACACAAGGGCTAGTGAACACCAAGTTGGAGAGAAGCGAAATATCCTTAAAAGATTCTTGAACTGTCTTTCTTTTCTTCTCCTAACATCCGGGGGCCTCTCCCTGGAACGAGTACCACTCGGTGGGGGCCCGCAGTTGCCGCTCCTCTCCCATCCCACAATCTCTCAATGATATTAAAACATGAGTCATTCCTACTGCTGCATTTCTGCTACCACTGGGTGTTGGATGTGAGAGCTTCGTGGTCACTTGATTAAAGATGGGAGGACTTTGAGTTTCCCTTTTCCATCTTTCACAATGGTCAAACTTTCAACCCCAAAATGGCCTACCATCGAGAGGTATGGTGTGGTTCTGTGGTGACTGTTTATATAGCCTTACTCTGAAAGTGTCGGAATCACGAAGCTCATCTCGGGACTTTTTCCGACATCAGTTTTGAAGGAGTTGTGTCATCAAATGTCACTCACAGTGTTCGCAACGGGGCGTCCGTCCGTCCTGAGCCAGGACGAGGACGGACGGCAGTTTGTCGTCCCGTCCGGTCATTTTCTAAAGTTGCCCGACAAGTAAGAATCAAAGACGAGGACGGACGGCATTCTGTCGTCTCGTCCGGTCTTTTCTAGAACTTACCCCACACATCCGAGTGAAGGACCGTCCCCCACCGTCCCCCGCCGTCTTCTACCGTCTTCCGCTGTTTTCCGTTGTTTTCCGCTGTTTTCCGCCGTCCCCTGCCGTCCCCTGCCGTCCCCCGCAGTCCTCCACCACCCCCGGCCGTCCCTTACCAGAATATGTCTCAGACCGTGGGGCTTGTCGTCCTTCCTAATGACGGCCGTCCTGGAAATTCAAGGACGAGGACGGACTACGTTTTGCCGTCCCGTCTCGTCCCGGGCTCTTGGCAGTCCCCCCCGCCGGGCCCCACGGGGGCCCGGACGGCTGAGAACACTGGTGACTCAGCCATCTGAGTAGTGTACCATAATTTGTTGTCGTGCCATACCGGCCCCTTTCTACTTCCCGTGCTACATATCGTTCTAAGTATTCTTTCTCTAGGTGACGACTTTTTGGGGTCTTTGTAGCAGACAGGCTTTATTAGCACTTCCCAACTTCATTACTTTTCTGTTCGTTTTGTTGTCTTACTTTTTTAATCTCAGGTTGTGTATATGTTTAACTTAGGAAGGTAGTGAAAACTCAATCCCTCTTGTAGCCCTTACGACATGCTAGCGCGCAGCATGAATAGTCTTTTTCACTGGGCCCTAGCCGTAAAATAACGGTCGCAATACAGATTGGTGGGAACCGTAGTGGATTGACGCACCCTGGATAGTACAGCACAATATAGAGTAAAAAATGTAAAAATTTAATAGAGTTTTGCCACCATATGCAAAAACCACAAGATATTCTTTTAAAAGTTTTTTTCCAGTCTGTGAGGGGGCAGAAGGGGAACCGCAACGCCGAAATAAGCCAGAACTAGGGGGGAAATCATTGCGCATAGGCAGTGTGGGAGAGAAGGGGGTGAAAGGGAATACTATAAAGCATGAGGAAGAGAAAAAGTAGATGGAAGGGTTCTGCGAAAATAGGCTGTTGGGGGCGGTACCCAGTCTCCTGCCTGACAGATACTGTATTAACTGAGGAGCACCACCCGACGCTTTTATGTTGAAATAAGAAACGGCCAAGGCGAAACCGTGAAACTTCTAATTGGATCAAAACCAGAGCCCAAAAAGACTTGGTCCTAGTTATAAAGAGTCAGCCTATGGTGTTTTATTACAAGTTCAAGATTAAACTAGGGTAAAAATCTTATTTGAACATACTGGTGAGGCAGTGCACCTCAGTTAATACCGTATCACGTACCCCATAGAGAGTCATGAAACTCCAGCCAGTATATCACCTCTGACAACAATACGGCCCTAAGCCGAAGGGGGAAACTGTGGACCATATTGATATCGGGGGCTAGTCCACTTGTTCTTCGCATGTTCACCATTAGCCCCTATGGCCCCGTTGAACTTGAAAGTTGTGTGTTTTTCGATGAAGCTATCAGTGATGTTTCAGCTGTTTGAATTGCCATTACCAACTCTTGCACCATTGATTGGGGTTTCACGCTGAGGGCTGGCAGGTCTCCCAAAGTTGCCTAGCTGACGGATCATGAACATGATGGTAAGCAAGGGCGGGATCCTATATCCTCAGAAAAACGAGATTTGGGGGATACATAGTAAGTATATAGCAATATTCCGAACTGTCCAGTCTGTCCGTCCTGGGAGTAGGACCAGACGAACTGCCGGTGGTAGTCCATCTTTTTCGAGTCCATGGGCGGACTATGGGAAATGGAGTTGGAACCGGACGCCCTATGGGGCCCCGTAGGGCCCTGTGGAATTTCGTGTTTGGATCGCTTCTGCTGTATGTTTAGATACTTCAAGTTAATGATTTCATCTCGCTCACGACTTATGAGCCGTTTTGTGTCCAGTATACCTATGGCTTGCGGATTTTCTTCCCCCCCCCATACAGAAGCTGTTCAGCAGGAGCGGGGCTCCGCATACTTTCCATATTACTTAGTGCTTCAAGAGTCGGGGTGAGTATCCCACTTGGTGCACTAGAAAGAGAACTCATACAATCGCCATCAGAAAGGTCTGATATTGCCTGCAGGTATCCAGATCCAAGCAAGTCAGTTGAGTTTCCCGGCAATTCACCTGGAAGATCCCAGGTATTGGGCTCCATGTCAACTTCGGTTGCATCTGTCTTTTGGCTTTGTTGTGACATTACTGCTAGAGCTAAGGCATTCCATTTGTTTATTCATATCCACAGTACTAGGACAAAAAGATTCGTCCGATGCCCATTTTACACCAAAAGTAGCCGACTTCGCCACCCTCCCCCTGGCCACAATCTTTATAAGAATCCACAAAAATTTTGCTGTGTATTAGAAAATCCGTAGATAATATAATAGAAGTTAAAAAACTCTTAAATATCACAAAGGGATGGAGAAATGGTTGTTTAAGTAGCAGGAATTGGTTGCCATGTACCTTTTTGTATGGGGCCCCATACAAAAATCTAGGTCACTTTCACACAGGCTGATGCAATCATCAACAATAGAAGCAGCTTTGATTCCTTGCACTTCTACTTCTA
>Ga0307507_10008151_pt1 | contig 14702 bp, 16 predicted proteins | sample 7_EM_MG_FD_207223 | JGI IMG/M metagenome (GOLD analysis project Ga0307507, IMG submission 207223) | Populus trichocarpa ectomycorrhiza microbial communities from riparian zone in the Pacific Northwest, United States - 7_EM | ecosystem: Host-associated > Plants > Roots > Unclassified | place... | reverse complement strand
GGATAGGTATTCCGCCCGCTCAAATGCGGCCCCTCATCAAACGAGCTCGCCGCTCCAGCACTCACGTCAAGACGCTCGCCGTTTTGTACGAGCAGCGCCCGCGTCTATGTATCTGGTCGGACGGGGTTACGCCACCGGCGGGCGCATCCTCACCCCCTCCCGCTTGAGCGCCTTCCATACCGTGCTACCGCTGATACCGAACTTCTTCCCGATCTGGTTCGTGCTCAGCCCCTGCCCGTAAAGCTCCTTCGCTTGCTCTACTCTCGCTGCCGTCATCTTGATCATCGGCCGCTTCGCAACACCCGCGCGTTCCAGATGCCTGTCTACCGTGTGGCGATGTACGCCGTACCGTCGAGACAGCTCGTTCATCTCAGCTCCATGTCGGTACGCCTCGACAAGCTCCACCACCTCGTCGGGTGACAGCATCCGGCACTCGTGGACCTCGATCGCTACCGCAGGATCCGCCGCAATCGGCCCTACCTGCGGAACCTCCGCTTCGTTAGCGTCTTTCAATGCCTTGAGCAGCCGTGTCAGGGGCTTACCAGGGTTCGAAAGCGAGTCACGGAGGCGCACAACCTGGTGTCACAGGACATCACGATGGCCCCGAGCCCACTACAGGGTTCGGGGCCATCGTCGTCGTATTACCTGGGCGCCGGGGGCTTGCGATGCTTGCCGGTACCGGACCCGAGGGGTTTCGGTGCCGAAGCTGGCGGCGGAGGCTGGCTTGCCTCCGGGTAGAGGATCACCTTTGCCTCGGCCAGGTTGGCGGCAAAGGCGTACGGCTCCCAGGTGTGGCCGTTCCAGCGTTCGATCGCGCGCGGTGCGTCGGGATGGAGATGGGATGCCCTCGGGCCGTCACCGGGGACCACAGGCACGGTCCGAAGCCGACCGATCTTCGCGTCGCGGCGTTCCGCCCAGTCCTTCAGCGGTTCGTCGTCCATCCTGGCGTTCCTCGCGTCGGTGGTGGCTGTCTCAGGAGGGTAGCGGCCACTGCGGGCCGTTCGGATTGCCGAGCCAGACCACCTGTTCGTCGTGGGAGACCGTGACGCCGAACGCGGCGCGGTTCGGTGAGCCGTATTTCTCCCAGATGGCGACCGCCGACTCGACCGCGTCCCAGAGATGGCGCGGGCCGCCCTGGCGGACCTGCCAGTCGTTGTCCGTGGCAGTGAGGACGGCGAAGGAATCGGTGACGCTGTCCAGCACGAACGTGGCGGCCGGACCGCCGTCGTCCGGCAAGGAGAAGAACCGGGCGTCCGGCGCCGCGAGTTGTGCCATGAAGGCCGGGCCGGAGGTCGTAAGAACGTCTGGCCCGTACGTGGCTTTCCGCTTCGTTCCGTCGTCGGGCCCCGGGATCACGCCGAGGCTCTCCGGCGCGTCCTGCTGGCGGGCGATCATGAAGCTCGGGTCGTCCTCGCTGAACCAGCCGCTCGCGCTGTCCCCGCTGACGGTGAGCTTGACCAGGCCCAGGGAGCGCATCCACCCACGGAGGGTGGTGAGGATGACACCGCCTGGCACCACTTGCTCCAGCCAAGCGGGCGGAATGTTCCGGAAGCCGCACGTGGCGATCAACCTGTCGTATAGGGCGCCGCCACGGTCGCCGATGCGGCCGTCCCCGACCAGCAAGTAAGGAGTGTGACCGGACTCGGCGAGAGCCGCACGAGCCTGCCGTGCCACGCCCTCGTCCGTCTCGATGGAGGTGACGTTGCCGCTGCCGAGGCGGTGGCACATCAGTGCCGTGGAGTAGCCGGTGCCCGTCCCGATCTCCAGCACCTTCATGCCGTCGTGCACGTCCAGGTCTTCGAGCATCCGCACCACCAGGCTCGGCAGCGTCGAGGACGAGGTGGGGGCCGCATTGCTGATCGGCTTCGGATCGGCCCAGTCGATGTCCCGGCCGTCGAACTGGGTCATCCAGGTGGCATCGGTGTAGACGAGCCGGAGCCATTCCTCGCGGCCGACGGTCTCCTGGGTGACTGGCTCCCACGTGGTGATGTCAGGAGCGTCGGTCTCGCGGTAGAAGCGTGGGACAAAGACGTGCCGGGGAACGACCTCCACGGCGGACCGCCACTCCCGCGACCGCAGCCAGCCGCCTTTCTCCAACTGGTCTGCGAGCTGCCGTCGAAGGCCGGCCGCAACTGCCTCGTTGTCGGGCTCAGCGGACACGAAGCCCTCCTTCCAGGAGATCTGCGAGTGCGGCGGTCATGGGCAGGCCGGTCGGCGGCTCCATCCATGCCCACTGTCCAGAAGGGTTGCACTCGATGAAAACCCACTCGCCGGACTCGGTCAGAGCGAAGTCAAACGCGCCGAACACGAGGCCGAAGTGCCTCAGGTAGGCGCGCATCGCCCGCTCGACTTCCGGGGGCGCGGTGACGGGTGTGTACGTGTGGGTGCTGTAGTCCGTGCGCCAGTCGAGGAGACCGGAGTCGATGCGTACGGCGAAGGTGCGCTCGCCGATCACCGTGACCCGGATGTCCGCGACCTTGTCCACGCGCTTCTGGAAAAGGTGCATGGTGCCGGTCACGGAGTCGTCGATCTCGTCAGCGGTCACCTCGGTCACAGGAACGGTCTGGGCCTTGCCGTCGACCAGGTAGAGCGGAACCGAGAGCGGTTTGAAGATGGCCCGGCCATGCTCCTTGAGGAACGCGCGGGCATCTTCAGGCACATTGGTGATCAGCGTGGGCGGCAGCATGAAGCCGGCCGCCGCCGCTGCGGCAAGGCCCGCTGGTTTGTACTCGGCGTCGCCGATGCGATTGGGATGGTTGACGTAGAGGCAGCCTGGCAGGGAGGTCAGGATGCCGCCGAGGCCGTAGCGGGCCTGGGCCGCGGCGAACCGCTCGTCCTGCCTGTCGAGGTGCGGGAAGGCGAACCCGGAAGGTCGCCGGTAGTACATGGACCGAACCCAGCCCAACTCGGCGCATCTGCTGGGGGTTTGCACGCTCCCCCGCCACCCGTCGGTGTCGCCGATAGCGGCGGAACACGACAGGGCGGCGGGGAAGTCACCGGAGTCGAACCGCACGACCGGGACACCCCGGTCGTGCAGCTCGACGATCACGAAGTCCGCAGTCGGGTCGTCGAGGTTCGTGACGACCAGGACCGGACGATCGTCGTACGACACCGAAGTCACTGGTCGGTGTCGTTCCCGGTGTCGCTGTCCGGGGAGTCGCTGTTGCGGTCGCCCTGACCTGTGGTGCCGGTCGCCGGGTTCGTGCCGGAGGACGTGCCGTGCCCCGGGGACATGGTCGGGGCCCCGGAGGCGTCGAAGTATCGGGTGGTCTGCGTCGCAGGGTCCAGCTCCACCCTCGCGTAGTCGGGGACTTCGGCGGGCGGGTACGGGGCGATACGGCGCAGGCCCCACGGGGTGGTTGTCAACTGCCCCTGCGGCAGCGGGCTGCCGGTGGGGAAACGATCCATGTGACTGAACACGGTCTTCCTTTCATAGGGGGACGTGGGTGGTGGTGCGGCCGTCTGGCTTTCTCAACTGGAGCTGTGAACCGTCGGGAGTGCGCTCAGGTCGGTTCGACTCCAGCGGCTGAGGTGGTCGATCCCGCCGCCTGGCAGTCGGGTGTGCAGACCCAGAGCCGGAACAGGAAACCTCGGTGGCACACGTCGCCCAGCACCCGGCCGCTGGCGCCCAACCGCCGGGCGCAGAAGGCACAGTCCATGGCCATCTGCTGGCGGGGCCTGAGGCGGGTGATGTCCGGGAGAGACTGGGTCAACGTGGCCGGAGTGCTCACTCGTCGCCCTCGATGCGGAGTTCGGCCCAGACCTCTTTGCCCCACGGATGTCTGCCCGAGCCACGCAGGTCATAGCCCCAGCGGTCGGCGACGGCGTCGATGAGGAGCAGGCCACGCCCTGACTCGTCGTCGTCATCCGGTGGACCAAGAACCGGCAGGCGCGAAGGTGCCCGATCCACCACCCCGACTCGTATCCGTCCTGCGCTCGGCCGCCCGACCATGAGGCGGATCGAGTGACACGAGGTGTGCCTGACGGCGTTCGCGACGAGCTCCGAGATGATCAGCGCGGCGGGGTCGACGAGGTTGTCGAGGTGCCATACGCCGAGGGCGTCACGGACGAGCTTGCGGCCGATCTCGGCAGTGGATGGTTCGCACGGGAAGGTCTGGCTGTAGGCGGGGTGGCCGGTTGGGGCGGCCTGAACGGGCGTACTGAGACTCGTCATTGAGGTTGAGCCTTCGTGTCGTCTCGGTGCCCCACCCACCCCTCGGAGAACTTCAGAGGCGGACCGGGCCGTCAACAGCCGCCCGTCACAAGTGGAGTGGTGATGGGCGACCAGCACCCAGACAACTCCCTTTCACAGCAAGCTGGTTAGGGCGATCAGGCGGTCATCCTGCGGGCCGACCTAGGGCGATTTGACCATCCATTTACCTGGCGGGTGCGGGGACGCGAGAGCTACCGTGCGGACATGGACACCACGCGCAACACCGTTCTTGAGGCGTGGATGGCCGAGCACGGCTACAGCTCCAACAGCCTTGCCGACACGGTGAACAGGGCTTTAGAGCGACTGACCGGGAGGCCCGGCGGCCTCGACGGATCATCGGTCCGGGCCTGGAAAGCGGGCCGGGTCAAGTGGCCAAAGTCGGCTACCCGTAAGGCACTTGAGGATGTCAGCGATCTGCCCGCCGTCGCTCTAGGGTTCGTGCCATGGGGTCGGGTTCGGCCCACCCCAGCCCCATCGCAGCAGGAGGACTCCGACATGAAGCGCCGTACCCTCGTCGGCGGAATCGCGGCGGCTGCCGCCGCAGCAGCCGCGCCCGGCACCGCCTCCCCTCGCCGTATCGGCATGAGCGACGTCGACCGCCTGCAGAAGCGCTTCGCCGACCTCATCGCCAGCGACCATCGCCATGGCGGCCAACTCGGCATCGAGCACCGGGCCGCCGCACTCGCCGACGAAGCGCTCAACCTCCAGAACGCCGGGAGCGCCACCCAACGCGTACGCAGCAACCTCTACGCCTCCGCAGCCGCCTTCCGCTCCTCGGCGATGTGGGCCGCCATCGACGGCCGCCGCTACGACGACGCTAAGGCACACATGCGCGAGGCCCAGGCCCTCGCCGAGATGTCCGGCGACCAGGCGATCAAGTTCCGCATCTGGAGCCACGCGGGCACCATGTACCGGCACATGGGCCGCCCCGCCGACGCCTTCGCCGCCAACGACGTCGCCCGCAACCTCCACCTCACCCGCCGCGACCCCCTGTTCGCGTCCCTCGGCCTGGCCCGCCAGGGCGCCATCCACGGCGCGGCACAGGACCCCACCGGCACCCGCCGCGCATTCGACCAGGCCCAGGACGCCATGCTGCGCGCCGACCCCGCCGACTACCGCCCGGTGTGGATGCTCGCCTTCTACGACCAGGCCGAACTGGACCACTTGGCACTGTCCGCGTACTTGGCGCTCGGCGACTACCCGACCGCCGAGTTCCACGCCCACCGCTGCCTGTCTGCCCTCCGGCCCCACATGGCCCGGTCGCGGGCCATCACCACGACCCGACTTGCACACGCCCAACTCGCCCAGGGCGCGACGGAAGCCGCCACGGCCACCGCGATGAAGGTCCCCACTGATGCCGCCACCCAGCACGCCCGAGTCACGCGCATGCTGCAGGAGTTCGGTGCTGCACTGCGCGCCACCGCACCAGGCAGCATCACCGTGCAGACGTGGACTGAGCACGCTGCCACGTGGAGGATGGCTGCATGACCACGGCGCCCGCCATCGAACTGCGCACCTTCAATGCTCTCGACGATGTCCGCGGCGACCTCCTCGACGTGTACGCCGAGGTGCGCGCCCCGCTGCTCCACCTGCCGAACTACGCGGTCACCGCGTTCGGCGAGCACCTGGACCGGCATGGCACAGAGCCGGGGTTCGTGGCCGTTCTCGCGTACACGAACGGCTATCCGGTCGGCTATGCGTACGGCAACACAATTGAGCACGGCGACCGGTATTGGCAGCGCATGAGCCCTGCGCCAGCAGAGAAGTACACCGAGCGTCCGGCCGTTGCCCTGAAGGAGATCGGCGTTCGGCCGGCCTGGCGGAAGACGGGCACAGCCCGCCGTATCCATGACGCCCTCATCGCCACCCGCGACGAGCCGTACGTCAGCCTCATGGTCAACCCGGCTGCAGGCGACGGAAAGGTTCACGCTCTGTACAAATCGTGGGGGTACGAGAACATCGGCCAGAGCCAGCCGTCGCCAGCCACGCCCGTACTCACTGTAATGATCCGCGCCATCTACTGACCGGACACCGTACTAATTTGTGCTGAGCCAGGAAGCAAAACCTCGCGAAGTTCAACGAAGATCTGTCGACACAGAGGTCCAAGTGGTTTCAAATTAATTGCGCGCCGAGCTTCGATCCCACCACTCAGCCAGCGGAGGCCGCTGAGAAGCGGGAGAAATCTCCGAATAGTCATTCTTCAACAGAGTATTGATCGGCGGCACGTTCCACGCGACTTTATCGTCAGCTACCCAGCGATCATGCCAATCCCGGACACCCCGCACATCAACGCGCCATTCAGCACTCACCCCGTTGTTCAGCATTTCGGCCTGAAATCTCCGAAAGTCTCTCATCGACCTGTCCGACACAACATTCTCTGCGTCGCCCGACAGAATCCGAATATCCGAAACGATATCAGCGTTCAGCTCCTCAGCAAGCTCCTCCAGGGCGCGAGTGCCAAAGTGAGGATCAGCCCACCAGATGACACCCTTCAACGGGCGGAGGATTCGTCGCAAACGAACAATATTCAGGAATGGGGTCCTGGGGGAAATCATTGAAGCAATGCCCTGAATCTCACCCGCCAGAGCCGCATCAGGAGCAGGCATCAAACTCCTAACAGTCTTCATCTTTGCCGAATAAACGAGTACCCCTACCCTATTCAGCCAGCGCAGGGTCGGGCGAATATCAGCAACGACCAGGGTGGCCTTAACCGCTCTGTGCTGACGCAGAAGATCGAGCACACCCTCCTCTGGAACCGCGCCGAGCCCCCGCAGTTCTTGTTCGATGACCTGAATTGGCGTCATCCGCCTAATTGAATTCCCGAGTGCACGCTGAGCCTCGTCCGTCCTGCGAAGAACCCACGCAAGCTTGAACAGTGCGCGGCCAGCTTCGGTAAGTTCACCATCAGACGAAAGGCCACAACGAGTGAGGATATAGGCAGCAGCGGAGTCTACCTCCACCCCATCCTCTGCAGCCGCTCGGCGAATGGAATCCAGAATAGTTTCGGGAGATACGATGAAGACTACTTCATCGTCCAGATTTTCCTCAGCCGCGACCTTCGAACCCAAGGACACCAAGAATCTTCACCACCTCATCAGCCCGAAAATTAGACAGGTCGAGCGTCAAAGCCAGTGACACATTCGACATGTGCCCGCTCTTCACGCTGCGTTCCAGGGACGTGGAGCTCACCTCAGAAAGATCGGCGATACCTCCATCTCCCTCAAAGGCGCGATCGATATCGACAGCATCTTCCTGATCGCCACTCTGGTCGACCCCATCAACCATCTTCTCACTTGCGGCCACAAGGGAAACAATAGGCGCGACATTGACAACGCCCTCTTTGCATACAACGTTTCCCTCGTCAATCATTTCGGCGTACTTGAGAGATTCGACGAAGGATTGCGCCGCTCGCGCCGCGAAATCTTCAGCCTTTCCGTACTCAAATTGGAGCCTTGCCGCCAAAGCGGAAATATCCGGAAGCAGGGTTTGATTGAAAGCTTCAATCAATTCACGGTACGCCTTCAGGTTCATAACAGCTTCCCTGCGGGCATCCAATTGTGCCGCAGGATCCGAGGAATTGACAATCTTCTGTCCCAGTTCGGACAGCCCGAGCTGATTCCCTTCGGCGCGAATGAGCTTGAACCCGCGCAGCATCGCCAAGCGGCGGTCCCAACTGTTGCCCGAAGCCTTGGCCTTCTCCCCGAACTGACGAGCGAATGCTTCTGGAGGGACCGTGCCCAGTCGCGCCACACCCCAAAGCTTGATGGCCGCATCCTCGGCGGCCGAGAGCCCAACAAGGGGAAGCCCTCGCTTCACACCTCTATTCGGGGCCGCCACCGAGGCGTTCGATGGCGTGTTCGATTCCGTCATGAGAGGCACCCTCCTTCTGGCCGGGGACTCTAGTTCAATGCACTAAGAAATACAGGCGGATTATTGCCCAACATAAATCCCCGCACGGGGTCGACTGAATAAACGATCAAGGGAAGCTTCGCCCAGCCGCATCGCAAATACATCCAGTTAGCACATCACCCTCCCTTAGGTGCGCTACGGGTTTTTGATCATGAATCCGTGCACCCGCTGCCACCCGTTCGTCTGGAGGGCAGTAGAGCAGGATAGCCGAGAAACTGGATCTGCCGCCTACCGATAGTTTTTGTTCCGCACTGACGATCGAGCGATCAACGAAACCTGCTGCCTCAGCCGTTGCCGTCATGGAGGTGCAGCTGTAGGTGAGTGCTCCAACGGTTGATGCTGGTTTTCAGGACATGCCCGAGAGGTGTCAGTGTGCACCGGGATGGTCGCCTGACGGCTGCGGCAGGGGACCGACCCGCCCGGGGGCGATGGCGGACTCACCACGTAGTCCCGTCCCGCACCGACCGAGCAGGGTTGGTACCAGCGCGCAAGGCTTGCCCCCTGCCCTTGGGTAGACCGCACCACACCCGTCACAGCTCTAGGGAACTCTGGCCGTACCCACCGAAGTCGTCGCCCCCTCCCCCTCCGCCAGCACCCGATTCCGCCGCACCGAAGACCAGAACGACCAGCCGATCAGCACCACGCCCACCAGGCCCGTGATGACCTCGTTGATCTGGTACTGGATGGTCACCATCAGGATCACCGCCAGCGCGCCGATCGCGTAGTGCGCGCCATGCTCCAGGTAGACGTAGTCGTCGAGCGTGCCCTGGCGGACCAGGTACACCGTCAGCGAGCGGACGTACATCGCGCCGATGCCCAGGCCGAGGGCCATGAGGACGATGTCGTTGGTGATCGCGAACGCGCCGATCACTCCGTCGAAGGAGAAGGAGGCGTCGAGGACTTCGAGGTACAGGAACATGAAGAACGCGGCCTGGCCTGCCAGCACTACCGCCGAGCGCTCGCTCTCCCGCTCCCGTTCCTCCTCCGCCTCCAACCGGTCCTCGAAGAAGCCCGAGAGGCCGCCGACGATCATGTACGTGATCAGGCCGGCGATGCCGGAGATCAGGACCGTCTGGGCCTTGTCCGCGTGGACGCCGCCGTGTTGGTGGGCGTGGGCGGCGAAGGTGAACGAGGTGATCAGCAGGACGATCAGGGCGATGCAGACCGACAGCATGTCGACCTTGCCGAGCTTGGCCAGGGGGCGTTCCAGCCAGCCGAGCCACTTGATGTCACGGTCCTCGAAGATGAAGTCGAGGAAGATCATCAGTAGGAACATGCCGCCGAAGGCCGCGATCGCCGGGTGGGCGTCGGTGACCAGCTGCTGGTAGCGGTCCTTGTCGGTCAGGGCCAGGTCGACCGCGTCGAACGGGTTCTTCTTCGCCGTGACCGCGACGATCACGACCGGGAAGGCGAGCCGCATTCCGAAGACCGCGATCAGGACGCCGATCGTGAGGAAGATCTTCTGCCAGAAGGCCGACATCTTCTTCAGGATCCCGGCGTTGACCACCGCGTTGTCGAACGACAGCGAGATCTCCAGGACCGCCAGGATCGCGATGACGCCGAACGCCGTCCAGCCGCCGTACCAGACTCCCAGTGCCAGGCCGAGCGCGGTGACCGCGAACGACCAGCGGAAGGTCTTCAGAAGCACGGTTTCCCCTTCCTGTTGTCGCGCGGTCGCCCGCGGGCCGGGCACAACAGCCCTGACCATCATCGGCGTTGTCTACCACGACCGCCTGTCGTACAGGTGACGGGGGAGGCATCAGGAGCGCGGCCGGGGCCCTGGACCGGAAGGTCGAGGGCCCCGTAATGACGTACTGCGCCGTCACTTCTTCGGCGGCACCTTGCCCGTCGTGCGCAGCGTGCCCACCGTCTTGAGGAGGCGGTCCGCCGGGTCGCGCAGGGACTGGTGGGCCAGGACCGTGTTGCGCAGGCCGCGGACCGGGCGGCGCCACAGGCGGTGGGCCGCCGCCACCGGGTGGGGGCGGGTGGCGAAGCCCTCGGCGACGCGCAGTTCGCGCGTCTTGAGCCAGTCCTTCCACTCCTTGTCGCCGCGGCCCAGGTCCATGAGACGTACGCCGTGCCGGCCCGCCTCCTCGGCCATCCTGAGGTGCATGATCAACCCCGGTGAGTAGTACCGGAGTTCGGGGTCGTACGCCGTGAACCACGCGGCGAACAGAGTGCGGGACGTCGGGCCGAAGTGGGCCGCCACGGGGCGGTCCCCGGCGTAGAGGACCGACAGGATGCCGGTGAAGTGTTCCTCGCGGACGTGGAACAGATGGTCCACCAGGTCTACGATCCACGGGCGCGCGAAGCGGTCCATGCGGCCGGTCCTGCGGTACTGGGCCGACTTCCAGCGCATCAGCGTGTGCAGGACTTTGGGGTCGCGTTCGTCGTAGACGAAGCGCATCTCGCCGAGGTCGCGGCCTAGGCGGCGTTCCTTCTTCAGGGTCGTCTTGGCGATGCCCGGGTACGCGCCGCGCAGCCACTCGGGGTAGGGGACCTCGCCGTCGCCGTCCTTCAGGTCGATCACCGGGGACGCGAAGGTGCCGGTGACGTGGCGGCCGAACGGCTGTTGTTCCTCGACGAGATGGTCGAACTCGAAGACCGACAGGCCGCAGGCCCGCAGGAGTTGCTGGACGTCCCAGGTGACACCGGGCCGGTGCACCAGGGCCTGGCAGTCGGAGAGGCCCAGGCCGATGGCCCGGCCGACGCCGACGGGGTTGCGCTCGTACGGGAAGAAGCCGACCGGCTCTCCGCCCTCGTGCAGAACCGCCACCTGCGCGCCGCCGCGGTGGCGGCCGACACCGTCCGCGAACTCCGGTGCCAGGAAAGGGTTCGCGTAGTCCGGCGACTCGTCCATCGCCTTGTGCCAGGCCTGGCGGAGCGTGGTGGTGAGCTCCTCCGGTCTGTGGATCGTGATGTCCGCCTTGCCGGCGGATCGCATGGATCGCATGGGCGACCGTCCCCCCACATTTCCCCCACGACGCGTCGTCCGCGTCCTGCCTACGTATCCCAAGGTACGACGAGACACGAACAGTTCGGCAGGGCTCAAACGTCGCGAAACAGTACGGACGCTGTCAAGGGATGCCCGCGGTCACGGAAAGGTACGGATCACCCTCCCCCGGTACAGCCGTCCCGCCATCCCCGTGAACCGCAGGTCCAGCCCGACCCCGTCACGCTCCGCGTGCAGGTGGAGGTGGGGCTCGGTGGTGTTGCCGGAATTGCCTGTCTCGCCTATGAGTCGACCCACGCGCACCATGTCCCCCTGGCGCACCGTCAGTGAACCCGGCCGCAGATGGGCCAGTTCGACGATCTCCCGGCCGGTGTCGATGAACACGTGGTTCCCGTAGGCGGGTTGGTAGCGGGCGCGCCCGCCCGGCCGCGTGTCCTGGTCCTCGATCCCGTCCTCGGCGGAGACCACCCGACCGTCGCACGGGGACCGTACGGCCCGCCCGTAGGCGGCGAACGCGGTCAGTTCGCGGTCGCGGCGGGTACGGTGCCGTAGCGGCCCAGCCCCACCAGGTCGACCGCGCCCCGCTGTTCGGGCACACGGGCGTGGTGGTTGAGGGGCCGGCCGCCGCCCTGGACGACGTACCAGATGCCCTCCAGCGGGAACGTCAGCGGCTGCGAGAGAGGCGCGCGCCAGGAGTGCGTCCGCGCGACGGCCACCAGCACGACGAGCGCCATCAGGAGTACGGCCGCGCTCGCGAGCCCCAACTCGCCGTGCCCCGACGGCAGTCCGGGCAGCCGGGACGCGGAGACGAGGGCGGCTACGGCGGCTCCCGCCTCGACGGTACGGCGCGGGAGGCGTGGCTGTTGGGCGGGGGCGCCGAGGCCTTCGGCGAGGACGTAGCAGGCGGCGAGGATCGTCAGGTCGGTGAACCAGGCGGTGCGGTCGGGGGCCGTCCAGAGGGCGAGGACGTTCCAGAGGGCGAGGAGAAGAGCCAACAGGCCGTACGGCAGGCGGAGTCGGCGGCTGCGGGGCGTGGCGTGGCGGGTGCCTTCGAGGTACAGGGCGGCGGCTTCGGGTGGTTGGGGCGGTGACGGCTCGGGGGTCAACGGGGGCTCCCTCGGCGTGCGTGACGATGCGGTGGCCGACGCAAGGAAGACGGCGGGGCGCCCGGCACGGTTCTCCCCCTTCCCGCCGGGCGCCCCGACTCCCCTCCCGCTCCAACACCCCTCCCTCTCAAGCCGTTTGCACCTCCGCGACCTCCCTCCGCACCTGCCAGCCGAGCACCGCCAGCACCAGGGTCACCGCTACCGACGCCACGGCCACCAAGGTCATCGCCGTTGCCGGTGAGGTGAGTTGGGCGACCGTGCCCGCGATCGTCGCGCCCACGCCCTGCATCGTGAGCATGCCCGCGGAGCGCAAGCCGAGGGCGTGGCCCGCGAGTTCGTCGGGGGTTAGTTCCATCAGGCGTTCCTGGAGGACGAGGCTCGCGCCGTAGCCGATGGAGGCGACGCAGACCGCGATGGCGGACCAGGGCAGGCCCGGATGGAGGGCGAAGAGCAGGTACGGGGTGGCCAGGAGGAGGCGGAGGGGGATGTCCAGGCGGGCGCGCAGGGTGCGGGGTACGAAGCGGCCCAGGGTCAGGTCGCCGACGAACATGCCCAGGGCCGCGCTCGCGAACAGGACGCCGGCGGAACCGGAGTCGTAGGAGACGTAGAGGGATTCGCAGCCGACGATGAGGCCGTTGGGGACCCACATGCCGAGGTAGGTGAGGCGGCGGGGGCGGGAGGACCACAGGAGGGCGTTCGTGCGCCAGGTCGCGGCGACGGAGGGGCGGCCCGCGGCGCGGGGTGGGCGGGCCGTCAGGCCCAGGCGGAGGACGAGGGCCGTCGTCGCGTACAAGGTCGCCGCGAGGAGGAGACAGGTGCGGGGGGAGAGCAGGGCCAGGAGGGCTCCGCCTGTTGCGAAGCCTGTTACCTGCATCAGGCCCGAGGCCATGTTGAAGACCGAACGGCCCAGCAGATAGCCGTCCTTGGAGAGGATCTCGTTCAGGAGGCCGCCGCTCACCCCGCCGCCCAGCGAGGCGATCAGGCCCTGGAGGAACACGACGGCGAAGACCGCGCCGATCGGTAGGCCGGGGAGGGCGAGGACCGCCGTACAGACGGCGAAGGCGGTGTTGATGCCGGTCAGGGTGACCCGTGGGGGCAGGCGGTCCGCGCCCGAGAGGAAGAAGGTCGCGCCGAGCATCTGGGCGAGTTGCGGGCCGAACATGCTCACGGCGGACAGTAACGGGGACTCCGTCGCCTGGTAGACGAGGGTGGCGAGCGCCAGGCCGCTGATCGTGAGGGCCGCGTTCTGGGCGGCGAAGGAGAAGAAGAACGGGGTGTATTCGGGGGTGCGGAAGAGCTCGCGGTAGCTGCGCATGCGGGGAGTCTGCGGGGGCGCGGGCAGGGGTTCTATTCTTTCGCGCGGACGCGAAACACGGGGGGGGTGTGCATGGGGTTGTGGCAGCTCAACGCGGACACCCTTGCCCGGAGCCGGTTCGTGGTGTCGTCGTTCGCGGAGACCTTCGCCTCGCTGAAACTGCTGCACTCCGGGGTCGCCACGCACCCCGGCGAGGTGGTGTGGCTGCGGGAGCATCTCCCTTCGTACCGGCGGCTGTTGGCGGACGATCCGGTCACCGGGCTGCTGGTGCGGGCCGGGCTCGGGCGGGCCTGGATCGCCGACTTCCTCTGCCCGACCCAGACGGACCGGGAGTCGTTCGCGGAGACCGTCGCCCGGGTGCGGGCGACCTCGCCGCAGGACGCGCGCGCCGACCTGCGCGTCTCGCTCGCCGGACCGCTCCCCGCCGCCCTGGAGCGCGACGACCTGCCCGAGCAGGCGGCGCGCGTCCTGGAGTACGTCTGGGAGGAGACCGTACGGCCGTACTGGGCGCGGCGACGGCGCGTGCTGGAGGCCGATGTGGTCGCGCGCACCGCGCGGGTGAGCCAGGGCGGCTGGGCGGCCGTGCTGGACGCGTTGCGGCCCGGGCGGACGCGGTGGCTCGGGGAGAACCGGCTACAGGTCAATCTGCACGAGTATCCGCCGCGCGAGATCTCCGGCGCGGAGCTGCTCCTGATGCCGGTCACGGCGAAGAGCGGGTGGGTGTCGTGGGAGGAGCCGGACCGGTACGCCATCGTCTACCCGTGCTCGGGCGCCCTCGCCGACCATGGCGGGCAGCCGGTTCCCGAGAGCCTGGGGGCGTTGCTGGGTCCCTCGCGGGCGGACGTGCTGATGCTGCTCGGGTCACCGATGAGTACCAGCCAGCTGACCGCCGTGACCGGGCAGGCGCTGGGCTCGGTGGGGCGGCATCTGCGGGTGCTGCTGGACGCGGGGCTCGTGGAGCGGCGGCGGGCGGGGCGGTCGGTGCTGTACTCGCGGACGGCGGCGGGGGAGGTCGTGGTGAAGGCGGCGGGGCTGTAGGCGGCTTCCGGCCGGTAAGTACGGGGGTGGGCGGGCCCGTGAATACGGAGACTCATGGGCCCGTGGGGAGAACGACATTTACCGGAGTTAGCATCCGGTTATGACGACTACAGAGAACACGGGTCCCCTCGGTGTCGAGATCGGGTCGCTCAAGGGCGGCTCGGCGGA
>Ga0307507_10008150_pt1 | contig 14703 bp, 5 predicted proteins | sample 7_EM_MG_FD_207223 | JGI IMG/M metagenome (GOLD analysis project Ga0307507, IMG submission 207223) | Populus trichocarpa ectomycorrhiza microbial communities from riparian zone in the Pacific Northwest, United States - 7_EM | ecosystem: Host-associated > Plants > Roots > Unclassified | place... | reverse complement strand
TTAAATTATTAAAATTTATTATTAAGTGGTTGTTAAGATATTAAAGTGTGATTTTTCCATTTTTTGGTGTGTTTTTGAAGTGATCAGCTCACCCGTTTGACCAGCTCACCCGTGAAATACGTTATTCGTTTATCTTTAATTAAGCTTTTAAAGAAGCCCATGTCATTTAAAGACTAGTGTATTTAATTATATAGTAGAATGCAAGATGCTTTAAGATACTATTAGCATGCAACCACCTATTGCGTCTACTTAAGTATTTTCTTCTATATATTTTAATACTCTTAATAATTATGCCTATAGACCTTCTAATACCCTATTAGAGCCCTTAAGTATATTGCTTTAGCTCTAGCTATATTGCCTTAGCTAGTAAATAGTAGGCCTAGATTATAGATAGTATTAAGCGCCAGTATATAAGATATAGCGAGTTCTAGCCTAAGTGCCTTTTTATATCCTTCTAGCGCTCACTAGTATATCTTCTCTGCCTTACCTAGCTTGCCCTAGAATTTATAGAAAAGGCCTAAGTTATTAACTATAGAGAGTGTTAATATATAGTCCCGCTTAAGTGCCTTCTTATATCCTTTTAGCGCTTACTAGTATATTTTCTCCGCCTTGCCTAGCTTACCCTAGTCCGTATAGAGAAGGCCTAAGTTATTAACTATAGAGAGTGTTAATATATAGTCCCGTTTAAGTGCCTTCTTCTTTTTTTTTGGCGCTTACTAGTATATCTTCTTTATCTTACCTAGCTTGCCCTAGTCTGCATAGAGAAGGCCTAAGTTATTAACTACAAAAAGTATTAATATATAGTTCTGCCTAAGTGCCTTCTTATATTTTTCTAGCGCTTATTAGTATATCTTCTCCGCCTTATCTAGCTTGCCCTAGTCTATATAGAGGTTACCTAAGTTATTAGTTATAGAAAGTATTAATATGTAGTCCCGCTTAAGTACCTTCTTCTTTTCTTTTAGCGCTTACTAGTATATCTTTTCCACTTTACCTAGCTTGCCTTAGTCTATATAGAGAAGGCCTAGGTTATTAAATATAGAGAGTATTAATATATAGTCCCACCTAAGTGCCTTCTCCTTTCCTTTTAGTACTTACTAGTATATCTTCTCCGCCTTGCCTAGCTTGCCCTAGTCCATATAGAGGTTGCCTAAGTTATTACCTATAAAGAGTGTTAATATATAGTTCTACCTAAATGCCTTTTCCTTTCCTTTTAGCGCTTACTAGTATATCTTCTTTGCCTTACCTAGCTTGCCTTAGTCCGTATATAGTATTCCTAGCCCATAAATTGCACCTAGTATTATATATTTATGCTTTATATCCGCTCTGCTTATATTAGTCCCTCTTAATCTAGCCTTATATTTGCTACTTACCTTATAACCTACTAATAACACTACTGCATATAAGCTAAGAGCCGACATTATATGCCTAAATACTTCTTCTTTAACCTATTTGGTACTGCCTACCTAACTACTACTACTACTAGTTAGGTAAAGACCGCACGCTATTCCTTGTCCTATATATAAAATGCCTATTTATATATAACTAGATAAGTTATATAGCTTACTATATTCTATATATCCTTAACTAGAGAATAGGTATATTATAAGAGGCCAGTCTAACCGGAACGTATAGTTATCTAATTAATAGTGTAAAATAAGAGTTATAGGTAAGTAGAAGGTAAGTTAAAGGTAGAACAAGCTTTATATATTAAAGGACAAATGCTTTCTAACTTCTTCTATTTAGAGACTAATCGATAGTTCTTCTCTAAAGGAGAACCAGCTCCCTATATAATCCTTCTAAGACACTAGTAAAACCCTTTACCCCTTATCTATCTAACCATATCTCCTCTAGGATATTAGTAGGACATTAGTAAAACCTTTATTTATCTTATCTAATATATACCTTTTAGGAGCGCCCGTTACAATTACCTCCCCTTTAAGGGCCTTAGTCTTCTAAGACTTTACCTCTTAATAAACTCTTATAGAGTTCCAACTAAAACCACTAGGGAAGTTCTTTAGTAGAAAGGTACTCCATAATACGGCTTATCGCCGGTTCTTTACTAGCGTAGAACCTTACTTTATCTTCTATTCCTCCGCTCTTCTTCCACTATAGCTCTTTACAGTGCCTTTATAATAGAACTTTAATAATAATAATAAAAATTGGATAGGATTTACCTTCCTTATTATAAGAATTTGTTATAAGCTAATCTAGAGGTTGTTCCATACAACGCATTAACTAGCCACTATCTCCATTTACCTAAAATAGGTCCTAATAATAACGTCTTAATGTTAATTTCTTCCAGTTTATAAGCTGTCGTCTCTTATATGTCTTTCTATTAATAACACCATTCATCTTACCTTTTAGCAGACTGTTTTTCATTATATCTCAGCTTTTAGCTTCCATATCTCCAGCTATTCTTTCTACCACTGCACTGTTCTCTTCTTATAACGTATCTATAGGTAATAGGATCCCTATTTTATCTCTTTAATAATACTAACTTTCTATAGTATTCTCTTATAATGGCTTATAATCGTGCTGCGCGTCCCTAGACTAGCGGAAGCGTTGTCCCTGCTCTATTAGCACTATAGACCACTTATATTGCTCCTACAGTGGTTTCTCTAAAGTGCTACTATTATTGCGTTCACGCGCTTATATTAGACCCTTCCTATACCTATAAAATGCCGCGTTCTAGCAAGAACAGATCTAAGTATTTCTATTATTATAGTTAGAAGAAGACCTATGTTCTAGTATTTCTTATTCCATCCTATTCTAGATTTTACTAACTATATTAGATTTTCGCTATTTATATATATAAGGCTCACCGGCTCTAACACGCCCTTACGGATTTCCGTCTATATTAGAATAGTAAAAGATAGGGATAGAAGGTATCTTCTATTGCTTACAGCCTTTTTAATTTAATAAGGGTTTCTACTGCTGTAGAGACGCAGCGATCTCAGATATATAGTGTCTAGGAGCGTATATATAAGTAGCTCATTCTTATAAATAATAACATTTGTACTCTTACGCGGGCCTTTCTAGAGGTAAGTCTCTTTAGCGACACATTTAGGAACTATGCTAACTCTTTAATCGTCAACTTTCTAATCCTAGCCTAGATACTAATTTTAGAACCTAGGGATAACACTAAGAATAGTAATAAAGATAAACGTTCTCCCTGCTAGTCTCATAGCCGTAGTAGTCCGTCTAGTTCCCACCGCTCTAAAAAGAATATTAGTAAGAATGCTAATGCTTCTAGGGATAGGAGTGCTAATAATACTGCCAATAATAACGTTAAGATCGAGGAGGAGGCTCCCGTTGCTACTTCTAGTATTTAAGCTATTATCTTATTCTTTCTTTCTTCTTATAGGATAGCTTTATATAGTGCCTCTTTAGTACCTTTAAGATGCCCTAGTACTAGGAATTAACTTTATACTTTAGGGATACCTCTATTTTTATTTTAGTAATAGTCTATATAAAAGCAGTATACTACTATAATCTCCGTATATAATAAACGGGTAGTGTTTTTATAGGTACTTTACAATTTCTTAAAATTTCTAAATTTTCGCTGTGTCTTTTTAGTCCTCTTTATATTATTAACTCTACCACGTATCTCTAGTATTAGACTAGATACTCTCCTTTTATCCCTAGGGAACCCTTCTAAATCCCTAGGGCCCCTTCTTCTAATACTACTACTTATTTTTAAACAGCGTCTTCTTTAGACAGTATCCCTAGTGGTTCTTATATAGATCCCTATGGCTTTCTCTTATAGAATTCTAGGATCCCTATTATAATAGCAAAACGTTCCTATTTCTAATGCCTATGCTTAACCTTATGGTTTTAATTTATAGGGTTTTCCCCGTTATTTTATTTGTGGTATATCTAGAACTATTACTAAATCCTAATTTATAGTCTTTAGGAAAGTTTTAATTGCTATATGGCATCCTAGCTAAAGGTATTCCTTAGGTTCCCAACTATTATATACCTAAGAGTATCCTTCCCAATAAACCAAAAATTTGCGTTTCTTTTAACGCTATCTTTAGTCTAAAATATCTTCTATATTCTATTCTAGTTCCCTATTAATTTTGCTAGGTAGGGGTAGTTCTATACCATCTCTTCTCCAGTATAACTTTAATAAGGAAACATAAAATATGGGATATATTAGATGTAATTTTGGTAATTCCAATTTATAGGCTTAATTTCCTTTAGTTTTCCTAACTATCTTAAAGGGTCTAAGCTACCTATAGTCCAGCTTCTTCTTAATACATTTTATCCGGATATTTTTTATAGATAGTAAGACTTCGTCTCCTATTTTAAATTCTTTAGGTATATATCCCTTATTATAGTACCTTTTTTATATAGTCTAGGCATCTAGTAAGTGCTTTTTAAGTTCTTCTCTATAAATTCTTATTTGCTTAATTCTCTTAGACGCCACTAGTGCCTCCCTTTTAGGAATAATATCCTTAATATTCTAGGGGTTATTTACTTTTAGCCTAAACAGTACTTTATAAGGGGTTATTTTTATGCTACTATAGATGCTTGTGTTATATATATATTATGCTAAAGCTAACCACAATGGCCAATTATCCTATTAATAATTAACATAGCAGTAAAGGTAGTGTTTTAATAACATATTTAAACGCTCTATTTGCCTATCTATTTATAGGTAAAAGGCAGTACTTATCTTTTACTATATTTTTAATAAAAGGTAGAATAAAGACTAAAATGCGCCATTAAATATGGTACCTCTGTTAGATATAATTCCCCTTAGCGTGCCAAATAAGAGCCACCGCTCTAAAAATAGGTCTGCCAGTTCTACTACCGTAATTATTATTATAATAGCAAAATACCCTAAAAACTTTATATATCTGTTAATAATTACTAGGATAGCATTAGCAACCTCTTCTATTCTTATTTTAGTAGGGGGTAAGCCTATTATAAAATCCATTATTAATTCTAATATGGGTCCTTGCGGAATAGGAAGCACTAATAACTCGCTATAGGGGTAATGCCTAGATATCTATACCCTTTGGTATATATTACATCTTAATATACAGTCCTTAACTTCTTTAGACATTCCATTCTAAAAGTATTTCTTTTAAACGGCCTTAAGGATTTTATTAGCACTATAGTAACCCCTAAAAGGGTTATTATAGAAGACCTTTAAAATATTGTCTTAAACCGCTTAGTCCTTTAGGATATATATAGCACCCTTAAAGCGTAACGGACCCTTTTAGTCTTGCTACTATAGCTTTTTAGTAACTCCAGCCAAGTTAGTCTCTACTATATCTTTCTACCTCTCCTTAGCAATAAAGGCGTCCCTCTATTATGCTTAAAGAAGAAAATCTAGAAAGGTTTTATATAGATTACTTATTTCTATTTTACCCGCTACTATTATAGACCCTAGGCGTAGCATAAGACGTTTTAAACTATTAGTGCTAGTAGATTCTCCTACCGTTATACAGTATGCTATACTATAGATAAGCATCTTGCCTATCCCCTCTAGATCTGGAAACTTATAGTTAATACGCTATTAAGTTAAAGGTGCCGTAATACCTCTAGCACATCCTATAGAATTCTTACTAATTTTAGGTGTGCTAACTTTATAATATCTGCTTAGTCTATAACCTAGTCTATAACTATATTATATAGCTCTATTATTATAGTGCTTTGTAGCTACATCGCTAGGACCTCTACCCTACTGCGAAATTCTATAGTTTTAGAAAAAGATTCTTCTTTCTTCTTAAGTAAATTTTATAATATAGGGATTATTTCCCCTATACTGTTCTAGATCTTCTCTATCTTATAATCTAGATATGTTAATAACCTATTAGCGGGATTTATCTTCCCTAGGCGGTATATAATTTTAAAGTTATACTATAATAGTGCCTCTATTTATCTGGCTTGTTAACCACTTAACACCTTTATAGTTATAAAGTATTATAGGTTATTATGGTCTGTAAGGACTTTAATAGGATAATTGCTTTCTATATAATAATATCACCAGTGCTTTATTACTGCGACTATCGCAAGTAGCTTCTAGTTATATATTATATAACGCTATTCTATAGGGGTTATTTTCTTTAACTAAAATGTCACAGAATGCCATTCTCCGTCTTTTAATTAAAATAATATTGCCCCTAGGGTAAAGCCGGATATATCTATTTTAAGGTATATATATAGCTCCTAGCAGAAGTGTATTAGAATAGGCGCCGATATAGATAAATTCTTTAACTAGTCTATAGCCTTATTAGTAGCTTCCCTAAATATAAAGGGTCCTAACTTCTTGCTATCCTTAAATCCCTTTAGTAGATTAGTAATTAGGAGCATTACTTATAAGTAGTAAATAATAAACCTTTAGTAGAAGTTCGTCGTACTTATAAAAACCTATACTTCTCTAAATATTATAGGGTATAGCTATTCCCTAATAGCGTCTACCTAGCTTTTCTTTATTAACACTCTGTTAATGCTAACAATAAAGCCTAGAAAATTAATGCTAGTAATATAGAATAAGCATTTTTTTTAAGTTTATATAAAGCTTATATTCCTGCAGTTTTTCTAATACTATTTACATATAGTATATATATACTTTGTAGTTATTAGAGTAGACTATAATATTATTAAGGTAGACTATATATATTATATCTAATAGGCCTAATAATACCTTATTAATATAGGCCTAAAATGTCACTAGTGCGTTAATAAGCCTAAATAGTATTACTAGGTATTTAAAGTAGCCATACTATGTTTAAAACGCCATTTTCTACTGATTACCGGCTTTAATCCAGATTTAATGGTATGTATCTTTTAGGTCCAATTTTATAAATATCTTTATGCCTAACAGTTTGTTAATAAGCTCCCCTATTAAGGGCAGCGGGTAGTAATTCTTTATAGTAATTTTATTTAGCGCCTAATAGTTAATATAAAGGCAAAGGGTCTTGTCCTTCTTAGGTATAAATATAATTGGTGCCCCTACCTAGCTTATAGAAGGCTAAATCTATTCTCTCTAAAGATTGTCCACTATATACTAACGTAATACTGCTAGCTTATTTTCTAATAGGTTATATAGTGGTCTAAAAGGAGGTTTCTTATCTCCTATATCTATCTTATACTTTACTAACATAGGGTCGGGCAAGGTATATATAGCCTCTTTATTAGCAATATCCTTTAGGTCTATATATTTCTATAGAATTTCTAGTTCCTTAACTGGTTATAGCCGGACATCTAAAAATAAATACTCCGCATCCCTATTTGTCACGGAACCTAACCACAGGGGCCTTTATAGGAGAGCCCCGTGCTCTTGTATATACCTCGCGTACAGCTTATACCAGCTACGCGTGGGTATATTACCTCCTTACGCCCTCGACCCTTACGACCGATCACGTAACGTCTTGTAGACTCCTTGAATATATACGTTCAGCTACCATTAACCCCGTCCCGTGATATTATATTGCGCCTTTTTTATTACTAACGTCCAGTCTATAACCAATTCTACGTCTTTATAATACTATAGGCGCTGCCAGAAGCAGTATATCTATAAGTTACCTCACTTTATACTTCTAAAGAATTAATAATAGTAAGATGAAATTCCTTACTAGCTACTATATTAAACTTAAAGAATAATCTAATACCTATACTAAACCTACAACGCTAATTAATCCTAGGAGGATTTAATTTATTAGCCCTAGCCTTAACCCCTAAGGGGAAGCCTAGTAGCTTAAAAGACTTTAACAACCTTAATAAGGTAGACATTAATAATATTTTATCCTTTATTAACTATATAACTATAGATAAATAAGCTAAAGGACTACTACCTATTAAGATTAAGATATAAGACGCTAAGATATTTATAAAAATGGTAGCATAAGAACCTAATAAATACTACTACCTTCTATAGAACTACCATCTAAAGCTTATATAAGCTAAGATATATACTGCCTAAGACTGTGATATTATCTAAGACCTATAAGCTCGCAAGGCGCTTACTAATAATATATGTTAAGAGATTAAAGATAACCTCTATATGTCTAAACGCGACGTTTAACAACTAAAAAAGGCCAAGATTATATTTATTGCTATAGTTACTAAAAGAGAGGGTATAATTAAATACCTATAATTCTAGCTTAATAAGTATATTTGTAATAATACCGGATACCTCTTTATTATATATAATGCTACCCAAGTCTCTACGCCCCTAGCAACTTTATCTACTTAATACTTAATAGAGGGTTAGTGCTAAGTAGCTTTACCTAACGGGAACCCCTACCATAGCGGCAATAATAAAAGCTATAATAATTAAACCTAGACTACTACTGTAGGGTCTAATATACGCTACCCTAATCCCCTAATCTTTTAGGGTAACTGTAAGGAATATAGCTACCAGAAGATATAAATCTATAAGAAACTAACCTAGAGCGCCTGCCTTTTCCCTATAAAAGATATTAAGATTGGCTATATTATTAGATAAATAAAGGGCATTCTATTTAATAGACTCTTTACTTAATAGGAGACTAGTAGTCCCTAGAGGTGGTAGTCCTACTAGGAAGTCCTTAATAACCTTAACTAAATATACCACAACTATAACCTAGTAGCCACTAGTTAAGCTAAACTACGTGCCTTAAAGATAAGCCCCACTAAATTATTTAATAAGTTCTATATTAAATTCTAGGAATATACTAGAGTTCTTACCTAAGATAATACTAAAGATTAAAAAGACCTTTTTAAAAAAGTTACTTATTGCCTTAGTTACGCAGCCGCTAGCCATAGCTATAACAACGTTTATAATATAGTAGTAGCCCTATAGAAGATTAAATAATAGCTAAACTAGATTGCTACTATAAACCCCTACCTAAAAACCTTCCTATAGAAGCCCTTTGGACCTACTAAACCACTAATACCTACTACCTTAAGTAATACTACTAGTCCTAATATCGACCTCTCTATACTAATATTCCTATAGAAGCTACTAGATGGAGAGTATAAGCTACTCCAGAAGCTACGGCGTTGCTATAGATGCCATTAAAAAGGCTGCTATAGCTATAGCCTAAACTGCCTAATAGCTAAGTTTAATAACTACCATTTAATACCTAACCCTATACCTTAAATACTAAATATAGCATTATATACTACTACTATATAAAATAAAGATATAGTAATAGCGGTAGAGTTAGATACGGAAACGGAAAACATTAAGTTCTAGCCCTAAGTTGTAGGTTAGGACGCCCTAATAATAAGGGGATCTATATATCGGCCTGCTTAATAGATAACTTAGTAAAAATAAATAGACAGAAATAGATAGTTTTACCTATAATAGGAATTACTGCTAAAAAACAATATAAAAGCCGTTTTATAATTAATTGTAGAGCTATTAATAAATTTATAGATACCTAATTTATGCGTAGTTATAACCTATATACCTTACCCCTTACTAAAGCCCGCGCCCTATAACTTGCTAATGGTAGTTATACTATATAGAAAATTACCTATATAGTATAACTCCACCTAGATATAAATAGGCACTAGAAAGAACTCTAGGCCTATATTATACCACTTACTAACTACCCTATTATCCTTAGAATAAACTAGCTTAAATAATATAACCTTACTATTAACTGGAAAAAAAGAAAAGTAACCTTTAACTCTAAATACTATAGAGAGACTTACCTAGGGTATAGCCTAGCCGCCTCTACCTATTTCTTAGGATATTAACCTAAGGAACCCCTTATTACCCTACCTATAACTAACTACTACTATATAAGTGCCGCGGCCTTCTACCGTATCGCATATAGGAAAGGCTAAACCGTTGCTATAACCTCCTAATTATAACTATATAAGCTTAATAAAGAATAGGACTATGTCCTCTATAGTAATAGGATAGATATAGCCAACCTTCTAAAAAATAATGCCCCCGTAGAACTCTATAAACTTTTACCTTTAGACTTTAAGAAGTTTATAAAGCTTAAAAAAGGACTTACTAATAAGGAACTCCGTAATCTCCTCCCTAAGAGATGCTATAACTTTATTAACGTATGCTTATAAAAAAGCGTAGATATACTCCCCCTATATTAACCTAAAAACCATACTATTAATATTAAATAAGGAAAAACGCTACCCTATAAAAGACCCTACCTAATATTAAAAGATGAATTTTTAGTTATTAAAAAGTATATTAACAAGCACTTTAACAAAGGGTTTATTTGCCCCAGTATATCCCTAGTAGCCGCCCCTATTCTCCTTACTAAGAAGCTAAAAGGAGGTATCTAATTCTATATTAACTATAGAGGACTTAATACTATTATAATTAAAAACTAATACCCTATAACGTACTTCACAAACGAGCGAGACATATAAACAAGCAAGACACTTTGCCAAGACCCCACCAAACCAACCATAAAATTACACTAGTTACTTAAAATCACTATAATTTACACTAACTTACTATAAACTATCTGATTTAGAAGGAGTATCTTCCTCCTTACACGTTTAAGTGTTATGACCTGTCTCTTTGCAGCGTCCGCAGCGCCTTTGAGCTGGCGCAACTCTATCTGCTGCATCTTAACTCCGACACTTCTTACCCTTCTACTGGTCAGCTACCTCTCTTACAGTAACTAACTATAAGCCTGCCTTATATGTTAAGATACCCTCCTACTAAATCCGCTTTCTTTTATATAATTTACGCCGTGTTGTGGCCTTATTTGCCTCTTAAAGCTCAGCAACCTGTGAGCGTAGCAATACGGCAGAATGTATCATTAACTCAGCGCCTTTAGTGAGTTGATTAAGTAACTTAACAATTACAGTAGGCGAGCTATTAGTATGTTGTATAATTCTATCACAAATTAAGGCTGCTTGAGACCCTAATTTAATAGTATTGCTTGGTGTTTTTAACCCCCAGGGTGTATCTTCTGCGGTAGGTGGTGTTGGCGTACGTAATTGAATATTAAGGCGTAATATTACTGTATCTAGGTTAAATAGAACTAGGCTAGTGCCTTAAAAGCTTGCGCAGATATTACTTTTAGTAAATAACGCATTAAACGCGGCCTTGAACGCTGGTAAGAACTCCGTCTTAGTAATGTGGTTAATATAGACGCGCATTAGCTTTTCGACTTCGTGCCCGTACACCTTCTTTATAGGCGAAAAATAACCCATATCTAGTGGCTATAGGAGATGTGATGAATGCGCAGGTATATAGATAGTAACTATCTTATTCTCCTTGCAGTATAGCTTAAAATCTAGCGAGTCGTGGCTCTCATAGCCGTCCAGAATTAGTAGACGATGCGTCCCAATAGTATGACTCTTTATGTGCGCGTTAAAGTGCTTCAACCACTTAAGGCCAAGCTTATTGTTCGTTCAGCCATTACTAGATAAGGCGATAACCTATTAAGGAGGTATATTACTGTCCTCATACTAGGCAGAGAGGTAGTGCTTGCCAGTAAAGATAATAAAGGTTAGAATTAACTACCCTATTGCGTTAATTGCTATAATTACTGTAACCCACTTGCGGTTGCCTGGCTGAATAGCTTTTAGTTAGTGTTGCCTCTTAGAACCTATAATAACTACTCTAGTTAATATAATACCCATCTAGAAGCCAGATTTATTAAAGTTATAGGAGTCCTTATCCTAGATGCCGTACTTTGCTTTTATGTTAGCTACAAGGCCAAACTAGCCCTTAATAACTCTAGGATCTTCCTACTTAGCCCTTTAGTAGTTATACTTTCGATTAAACATTGGTTTAAGCCCTGGAACGCGCCCTACGAAGTTGTTTGGCCAGTTAATGCCTACTTTGCCCTGACCCCGCGCAGCTAGTAGTTTATTAGCCATATCTCGAACAGCAGCGTGCTAGGGGGAAAATTCTCGTAAATTTAGGTCGAGTATATAATCTATAACCGCCTGCTCTTGTGTTTAAAACTCCTTAAAACTAGTATATGCTTTAAGGCGCGATCCTTTTCTAAGACCTAAAAGCCTTATATATAACCCTATAGACCTTAATGCCACCCAATTCTATATACCCTTAGGAACTAATAAATAAAGAACACGAGCTATAAATAAAGAATGTTTTGGATACGGTAAAAAAGAATATATTTAAAAACATTACCAAACTTACCCTTTTAAAAAAGTCCGCCGTAGTTCCTTTTAATCCTTAAGTTATACCTAATCCTCAAATTATACCCGTTCTTTAAGCCGTACTTATTCCTTAAATTATACCCACGCTATAAATTATACTTAGACGTTATAAAGTACCTCGCCTTTAGTTAACTTAGAAAATAAATTATCCTAGGGCTAAGTTGCGCCTTAAGATAAAAAGTGGAAGAGTATAAGTATCTAGGCTCTTCTAGCGCTAATATATAATATAACTCCCTTAATATACTTGGTGAAATTTAAATACTTAGAAAATAGAAGGAAGTATAAATCCTTATAGACAGCAGAGCCACTAGTATAGGCTTTATTAATACAAACTATGCGAAAACTTAATGCCTAAATTTAAAGAAACTTAATAAGCCCTAAGGCCTATAAGGCTTTAATAGCAAACCCTTAATATATAGCAAAATAACGCACTACGCTCTTGTAAAATTACGGATAGGTAAATACCTTAAATATATTTCCCTATTTGTAACACCCTTAAAGCACTATAAGATAATACTTGGATACAGATAGCTAAAACAACACGACCCTTTAATTAGCTGGGTTAAAGAAATACTAAAGTTCTATATAACCTACTGCTAAATTTATTACTTAAAAAACCATTTGCCCAATAAATATGTATATAACTATTTAAATTTAATATAATATAAATTACCCTTGCTATAAACCTTAAGCTAATATAATAAATCTATTATTATTCATTGCTTAATGTCCGATTCGGATCCCTATTAGGCCTACGCGGACTACTCCTTATATACATATAGGGAGAAAACTCTTTTAAGAAAACCCCGTGATCTATCTCCCTACCTTTTAGAACTCGCCTATGAGGCGCCTACGAGTTACCTATAGTGCTCTACTACCTTACTTTTTAACCTCCTTGGGAACCACTCCTGCCGTAACAAGCCTACGGACGCGCTAGTATCGCAAACTTTGCTTTACTACTGTAGAGTTATTAGGGGGCGCCTATTACTCGCCCCTTTACCTTCTATTACCATTTTCTTTGCAACCCAAAACTGGTCTAGTATATTTTAGCTAATAAGCCACTAGGTAACCGCCTTAAGACCTTTTTATATTAAGAGTAGTGTGTTATAGTTCTCTATGCCAGCTACTAAGAGCATAGCTTCTCAGTTGGTGCATAGGGGGCATAACAGTATTACGTGTTTGGTGTCTGTCTTGGCCAGCCATATTCGCATCTTGGGCTGCCTACTAGGACATCTACCTAGTAGAGCCAATCTTTTAGTCCTATTATCCCTGTTCTTAAGAGTGTTGCTATTATATTTTCTGCCTTTGTTAGGCCTTCTTGGAGCTCTTAAGTGTTTACCCCCTATAGCGTTAACTATGCCACGGCTTAGGTTTCTCTTGCCTAAGTTAGCCTCTGTACCTTTAACTCCTATACGCCTTTCCAGCGTTGGTCCAACTAGTATTATATTACGGAAGATGGTTTCCTAGCATTCTTTTATGCTCTACTTTGGCTTCTTTTTCTTTCTTACTATTGTCTTTACTGGCCTCTTATATATCTCCCTTTCTCCTCTATATAGGCCTAGGCCCTAACGCAGCACTATTCTTCTTTTGCTTTCTTTACCTGTTTCTCTAATATCTCTTCCCTACTTTAGGGTTATTGGTTTGTTCTTCTATAAGGCGCCCTAGGGTCCCTCTATAGTTTATTTAGGCGTGTCTTAATATACTTTATAATATTAGAGTTGCGTTTACTTTACGCCCTTTATATTACAGCGGGTTTAATATATAGTTATAGGGGGGGAATATTGGCTTCCTTTTTAAGCAGTACTATAGCCGTTTGCTTATACCCACCTGTTATACTCTAGAGGCAGGCTATTTAGACCTTTTAGAGTAGTTTAAGGAGTAATTTAGGGGGGCCCTTTTTAGTTTCTCTAATGGCCTAAACACTGGATCTATATATTATAGTTAGCCGGATAACTGCTGTGTATAGTAGGTGTAACCTCTAGAAGCATGGACCCTATATAGAATTAACAATCCTGGATAATGCAATATACTATACTTAGCCCTTATAGGCCGCTTGCACTGTATATACGCTCTATTAGAGCTTACTATCTACCTATACTTCTAATACCCTTAGGCCCTGAACTGGTTAACCCCTAAAGCCTTAGATATGGATTATATGCTAAAGATCTGCAGATTAGTTGCGTTTTCTTATAAAATAGATTAGCTAGTATTTCTCTAGTGAGAATTGGACTCTATATTGTCTTGCCTATTCTATATAGGTGTTATAGGCTTTCTTTAGTGTTCTACAGTTCTCTGCGGCTGTTGGCCCGTATATAATTAGGTTTGTGTTATTGACGAAGCCTATCCCCTAGGTTACCCCTTCCTTAAAAATATTAAGTAAGTTGCTTATAAAGAAAAGAAAGAGTATAGGCAAAAGAGGTGATCCTTATAGTATACCTATTATAACTGCAATAGGGGGGCTTTAGTATCCGCTAAAGACTAGTAATATCTCTTTCTGGCCTATAAACCCTTAAATAAATTATATAATCTATTCTAGAAAGCCCTTTGCCCTAAGGATATATAGGAGGCGCTTATAGGGTATATTATTAT
>Ga0307507_10008149_pt1 | contig 14704 bp, 16 predicted proteins | sample 7_EM_MG_FD_207223 | JGI IMG/M metagenome (GOLD analysis project Ga0307507, IMG submission 207223) | Populus trichocarpa ectomycorrhiza microbial communities from riparian zone in the Pacific Northwest, United States - 7_EM | ecosystem: Host-associated > Plants > Roots > Unclassified | place... | reverse complement strand
AATTCACTTTGTTTTGCACTTTTTTGTTCCTTGCAACCAAACATCACGAATCATGATTTTTCTACACGACACTTGTTCTACTTGTCTCGGCTTGTCACGGCGTACCAGAACTTAGTCTAAAACCAGGTTCAACCACCCCGGCTCTGTACCATGACTAAATGCCTGACCCTTGTACCGACTGTAGGAGAGCCTCAGTGAGCTTCTGGTACGATATGCGACCGAGGGATTCCGGTAGGCCAGTCCTACTCGTTCCCTAAATCAAAGTCGGCTGAGTTTCACAGCCACAAAGGAAAGGCTTCGTTGGACTGGATTAGGTTGTCTCTGGGTAATACCGCATAAACTGGTGAGGACCGGCTAGGGGCTACCACGTTGAAATAAGAAACGGGTAGGTGAAACTTACGATTGCGTCAAAATAAGAGCGCTAAAGGGCCTAGTTTAGCTACAAAGAGTTAGCCTATGTTGTCTTAGTGCAATTTCGAGATAAAGCTAGGGTAGAAATCTTATTTGAACGAAATTAGCGCTGGCCGGTTTACACGGTAGGCTGCCGATTTCTTGGATGCTAGGCGAAGCTGGCGTTCCACTGCCGGTGTGAGGCTGACTGACACCCTCCGCCATGGAGGCTAGTGGAGAAAATGAGCCTCTCAAGGTTGGCTTAGATCGTGGTGACAAGGGTGCCGCAGTGTTTGTTGGCCCGAGATGATTGATTGATTGAGCGCTTGTGAAACGTCAAACTCTTATCTCACTGGAGGTTTTAATGTCCTCTATATCCCCGAAAACTCCTTGACACAACATTTCTAATTACATTACTGGTACTCGTCAAAGCATTTCAAGGAACATGGATCAAAAATCATCGCAAAATATAAGCATCGCCGGTAATACAGGGTGTTTCAATAATTTTATCAACGTCAACACAGTGAGATCTGATGAGGATAATCAGATCCGGGAGTGGCTATCGCCTCTGAAACCTCACGAGCGACACCAAGACGTGTGGGCCGAGCGGCTCGATGGTGTGGGGGATTGGTTTCTAGAAACCAGCGAATTTCAGAAATGGAGTAAGGGAGAGGATGGATTCATTGAGCGGGTATTATTTTGTTCCGGGGGTCCAGGTGTGGGAAAGACATTTCTGTGGTAAGAACACTCGGCTTGCGGGAAAGGAAAAAAGCCAGGTGTCACTGACAAGTATAAAATATTAGTTCCCTAGCGATTAACAGTCTATGTGATCAGGTTGAGGGAAAGGATATGGCTGTCGCTTGGCTGTACTGTGATTTCGTCGCCCACCAAGAGCAGTCAGCGACGGCCATGCTAGGTGCTATCCTAAGGCAGCTTGTGAGAATTGGAGAGATGCCCGAGAATATACGACAGAGGTTTCGAGGGCGACTTTCCGACCGAGGTCTAAGATTACCCGATATGGTGGGAATGATAAAGACGACTATGTCATTGCTATCTCAAGTTTATATCTGTATCGATGCCCTGGATGAATGCACTCCGAAGAGTCGACAGAAGCTGCTTGGATCACTGCGAGATATTATTCGAGAGTCACCAAGTACGCGAGTATTGTTTACCGGGAGATCTCATGTCGCGGATGAAGTGAAGAAATACTTCTCTCAGGCTATCATCGTACTGGTTAGTCCTACCGAAAATGACATTAGAGTATATTTGGATGTGAAGTTGGATAGGGACACAGAGCCCGATGCAATGGACAATGATTTGCGAAGGGATATTATGAGAATAATTCTTGAGACTATGTCTGAAGTGTGAGTAGCAATAGCGGGCACCTCCACAATACATGCATGGGCAATTCGCTGACACTGGTAGCTAGATTCCTACTGGTTGCGCTGAATATTGACGCAATTCTGGAGGAAGTAACGATCCACAAGAGAAGGAAAAGGTTTGAAGAGATAACAAAAGGGAAGGGGCTAGGAGATGCATACACAGCAACCCTCACCCGGATAAAATCTCAGAATGGAAGCAAATCGCGACTTGGTATGGAAGCCCTCATGTGGATATCACATTCCGAGCGGCCATTGAAGGCGATTGAGTTATGTCAGGCACTTGGTGTAGAGAGAGGAGATACGGACCAGAATGCCGGGAACATACCTGCGATAGAAACTGTGTTACGCTGTTCGCTGGGGCTTCTTACTATTGAGGCATCATCATCTACTATCCGGCTTGTTCATTTCACTCTCCAAGAGCACCTATCCGATACTTCCTCCTTGTTCGATAGTCCCCACTCGATCATGGCCGAGATTTGTTTGACCTTCCTTAACTTTCGGTGCATCCGGGACCTATCAACTGCTCTTAATTCGCCACCAGCAGCATGTCCATTTCTCGGCTATGCTTCTTGCTTTTGGGGGACACATGCAAGAAAAGAGCTGAACGAAAGAGTGAAATTACAGGCATTGAAACTTCTTGACGACTACGATCAGCATATATCCTCCAAGCTACTCTTAATTCACGAAAGGGGTTGGTGGTGGCACCGTTCTAAACAAGAAGGAAGTACTGTCCTTGAGGGATTCACAGGTCTTCACGGTGCAGCCTACCTCGGGATCGTGGAGATAACACAGGCTTTATTAGAGATGAGGGAATGGGATCTTAATGCAACCGATATCGATGGAAATACGGCATTTGCTTGGGCTGCTAGAAAAGGGCATCAAGATTTAGTAAGGATACTACTGGGACGACGGGTTGTTGACCCTGACACAATGAACACAGATGGTACGACACCAATTTTATGGGCTGCTGAAGGTGGACATGCGGGCGTGGTAGAGATGCTCTTAGAACGGGTGGATGTCGATCCTGATAGGAAGGATAAATATGGTCAAACGCCACTCTTGAGAGCCATCCTGACCGGAGATCAGAGAGTCCCCAAGATACTACTGCAACCAGGGGAGGTAAACACCAACAATCCGAATAATGGTGGCCAAGCGCCGCTCTACTTAGCCCCCCATAAGGGACATGAAGGGGTCGTGAAGATGCTGCTGGACCGGAACGATGTCAACCCCAATATTATGGACCAATATGGCCAAACACCACTAGACACAGCTGCCTGGGAGGGAGATGAAGCGGTCGTGAAGCTGCTGCTGGACCGACACGATGTCAACCCAAACACTATGGACCAACTAGGCCAAACACCACTCTTTGTGGCAGCCTCCGAAGGACATGAAGGAGTGGCAAAGGCGCTACTAGAGCGGGTGGATGTCAACCCTAACACTGCGAATAGAAATGGCCAAGCGCCGCTCCACATAGCCGCCTACAAAGGACATGAAGGGGTTGTGAAGATTCTTCTAAATCGGGACGATGTCAACCCTAACACGGTGGACCAAGATGGCCGGACACCACTATTCGCAGCCGCCTGGAAAGAACATGAAGGAGTGGTAAAGACGCTACTAGAGCGGGTAGATGTCAATCCCAACACTGAAGACAAGCATGGCCAAACGCCACTCTTTGTTGCCGCCTGGAAGGGACACGAAAGAATCGTGAAGATTCTACCGGACCGGGACGATGTTAACCTCAACGTTGTGAACCAACATGGCCAAACACCACTCTTCACAGCCGCTCGAGAGGGACACGAGAGAGTGGTGAAGACACTACTAGAGCAGGTGGATGTCAACCCCAACACTGCGGATAAACATGGCCAAGTGCCTCTCTGCCTCGCCGCCTGGAAGGGACGTGAAGGGGTTATGAAGATGCTTCTAAATCGGGACGATGTCAACCCCAACACCGTGAACCAACATGGCCAGACGCCACTTTTCGCAGCCGCCTCAAAAGGACATGAGAGAGTGGTGAAGACGTTACTTGAGCGGGCGGATGTCAACCCCAACACTGCGAGTAAATATGGTGAAGCGCCGCTCTATGCGGCCGCCTGGGAGGGGCATGAAGGGGTAGTGAAGATGCTTCTCAATCAGAACGATGTCAACCCCAACAATACTGACAAACATGGCCAAACACCACTCTTCGTAGCCGCCTATCAAGGACATAAGGGAGTAGTGAAGGCGCTACTAGGGCGACGGGATGTCAGCCCCAACGCCGCGAATTCTTATGGCCTAGCGCCGCTCCACGTGGCTGCCTGGGGAGGATACAAAGGAGTCATAACGATGCTGCTGGACCGGAATGATACTGACCCTAACACTGTTAACCAGCATGGCCGAACGCCGCTCTTTATAGCCGTCTGGGAAGGACATGAGAGAGTGGTTAAAACGCTGCTAGCCCGAGCGGATGTCAACTCCGATATTATGGATCTCACTGGTCAAACAGCGCTCTCGCTAGCCCAGAAGCGCGGACATGAGTCACATGGTGCCATTTTGAAATTACTGTCCGGAGATAGAGATTCAGTCCCTTCGTTAAAACGCGATCGACCCATAGCACCTTCCTCACCCGAGTTGTCCGATCCCAATCAGCGCCCTTCCAAAAGGATTCGTAGGTTTTGATTTTCAAAGCTAAAGTCCAACACACCTCCCCCTTCCTCAAATTTCCATCTGAACAACCACTGGCTGGCGGTTATTTAGCCCTTGCCACTCTTACCACCTGTCCCCCACCACCTTACTCCGTCTGTTGGTTTTACAATATTATCATCATTTATCCCCATTTTCTTTCTCATTTTTTCTCGTTACTTCTCTTTTTGGTCTACTTGCGACTCCGTTATCACCTCAAAAAAGCTGTTCGATAATTTTCCATAGACTTTAATTGTGTGTAGTGTCTGTGGGGAGTAGCTGGGGATGAATTAGCACAGATTATTTCCTTAACCTGCCAGCTATCAAACATAATTACGACAGCATTAACATTACATCATACCTTCTCTTCTTAATATTTTTCCATAAACGGTTGTTTTTCCTCACTGCTGGCTTCACGATACAGATCTTTTATCATTTATATTTTTCGTATCAAATTAGAGACTTTCTTGCCCTTCTTTTAGCATCATGGAATAGAAACCTCTTCTTTCTCACGGCCTTCCCGTGGGAAGATGGGAAATAACCTTAGTCGAAAGAAATACCTTTAATAATTCTTATCCCAAACATAATCACAGCACAGTACCCTGAAAAAAGTCATATTGGTGGCTACTTTTACCGCGGAGGCGGTATTCTTCAGAGCGCGAGAACCCAACCACCCCTCGTCAAGTAAATCAATTCTTCCGAAACAATGGTTCTGGGTATTCTAATCGTGATATATCCCAGTATTATGGCATATTGTGCCATATTGAATCGACTATGGAGGTATGAAATTGGCAATTTTCGAAACATGTATCTTTTTCTATGGGAGCCCATACAAATTCTTGGCATTTGGCTCCATCGTTTAAGGATGAGGCATGCTAATTGATGAGTGCTGCTAATGGAACAAAGGAATTTTCTAAGTTATAGAAATGTGAATTTCATATTCGCTAGACCTTTAGATATCTATTGATATTCCCTTTGGGCTATGTAGCTGATTAAGAGGTGGGGGTGCAAATCGGCATTTCAGGCACTACTGATATCCGTTGTACCGGTGTCTTTCGGTGGTATAATACTTGGGGCAATCACCAATGTCCTTTATCCAGGAAGAGCTTGTATGTCTTACGAGCAAAGGTGGGGATCATAGTTTACCTTCTTGTCGTTTCTCCATTTCCCACAGTGGTATCCTCGTGGATTTAGAGCCACCGTAACCTTCTCTTCCAGTGCCAGAATCGTTGAACTTTGAGTAACGTCTCGCTTGCGCTTTGGGGTTCACCTTGAGCATAGTCTAGACTTTCCTACTCGCTAAATGCGGATGGCATTATTATGGCCTCCGCGGTAAAATAATAAAAAAGACAAAGCTCTTGCTTTCGTCATGCGCGATCCTGACGACAAGTGGGCGGCACCCCCCCCCCCAATTTTACACCAAAAATGGGCACTTTCGGTTCACAAAATCTCAGTTTTGTTGGTAGTAAAAAATTTTCCAAATCTCCCAGAGCTTTTAGGGTGATCTAGATATTATCATTCATAAGTAGCAAGCGCTATTAGTCAGTGACCATGGCGCAATGCCAAAGATAAGGGTAGTGGGCTGCGGGCAGAAGGTACATCTAATCTTACGAGTATATGAGTTCCTCATACAAAAGGTGCTTGTAATTTCATCGTGTATTCGGAATCAGGTATTATTAAAATTTATGTCTTAGTACTATAACCAAACGTGGCTAGCAGTAGTTACTATTACTTGCATCATTAATTCTCGTATCAAGGCAAGCTTCTTCTCTTTTATCATATTTTAACCACACTGGAGGATAGCCTTGATGCTGCTTTTCTCCAGCACGACAGTAAATTTTAAAGTGTGAGGTCATTCTAATATATGGCCCGCGCCGAATACTAGCACTATTCACCGTAATCTTTCAAACAGCACGAAGACTATTTTTTATGGGTTCGTGATGGCTATGCCAAAGCGGGTGCCTAATCGGCTACATTGTCCTCTCTCTATTAAATCCATCATATCTTCGATATTTCACATAATTCTGACACACCTTGCGGCACTTTTATAGGAACCGCATTCCGAATACACGATGAGAATACAAGTACATTGCAACAATATTCAATCTGGATTTCTAGCTCCTAGCCCTCATATTATTGGTAGTGTTCGTTACGGGGCCCCCAGCCCGGGGCGGGGCGTGTTTTTTTTTGGGGGGATTTCCTGCCCCACCCCCCGCCCCGCCCATTCCCCCAGACGGGCCCCCGCTAAAAATAGGGGGCGAGAAACGGGGCCCGGCCCAGGGAATGAGCGGGAACTCGCCCCGGATGGGGGCCGCCCCGCCACGTAACGAACTCTAATTATTGGAGCGGGAAAAAATCTCATAATTTTTACCCCGAAAGCGTAAGCAATTGCCTACACCATGGAATTGATTTCGTTAATTCAGAGAAGTTGAGTTGTGTGTGTGTTAAAATCGGCCATTTTTGGTGTGAAATGGGGGGGTGCCGATGAATTTGTGTCGTCGCCCAGATCGTCAGTAAGGCTGAGATAAATCCGAGAACCCAGCACCACGACGAAAGTTCCTCCAAGCATGAAAAGCATGAGAGGGAAAAAAATGATGGCTTATCCCCTTATTCGCTGATAGCAGTGTGTCTGAATTGAAAACTCTTTCTGTCCCGATAATTTAAGCATCTCTCAAGGTGTTTTTTTTCCGCCTTTTCGTGGCGCTAGTGGGTTAATCTAGAAGATTTTGATTGCCCTTTTTCGTTAGACATCACTTGGTGATTGATCGGTTAGCTTGCGTTTAGGTAAGGGCCGATTGCTAACTGTATGAGACCTTTGGTGAGCTTTTGGTTGATAATTAGCGGAGGGGGTAGGTAGGCTGGGACTGGTGGTTCCCCGGGCCTATGTCGGCTGTGTGTCACAGCCCCCAGAGGCTGCAAGCTACGGAAAAAAACCCTCGTCGTTTTACAGGACTAGATTTGGTTGTCTCCACACTGCCGGTAATCCTCTATTTACGGTTTATAGGCGAGGATTATCCGGTGTCATACCTGCGTGTGCGCCCTAAAGGTATGTACTGTACAAGGGTCAGGCAATAAAGATCGGTACTGTTCTAAGGAATGTCTCAGCAGCGGTGGTACACTTGTGAGAGAAACATTTAGAGAATCTATATTTTCTCCCTTCCTATGCAATGAATAAAGGAAAATCTCCGTAAGTGATGGAGAAAACCTCTGTTCCAGGACATTTGCTCAAATGGTTCGCTACCGGAAGATTGTCTGAGAGGGATAGAGCGGAAAACGGTTATCGCCGATATCCTCTTGCGGAGTACTGGAAGACTAAATTTGAGAAAATGGGCGAGAGCTTCGTGCCGGCTGTGACGAACGGGATACCACCCCCGATAGCTGAGCCGGCAGGTATCACGAGTGGTGATGACCAAGTTTCGAGAAGCGAATTTACACCGTCGTCGCTACCACCAGGCATTCCGGAGACTTCATCTTTGGAGTTCAATGAGACTGGAAGTCTTGTTTTCCCTTCGTTGACTCCCCCTCCAGCGAGCTCTGCCACGGCCGTGTTGTCATCGTTGCATTCGGCTTCCTTAATTATCCCCATCGTATCGTCAAATTTCGCTGCAACTGGGGGCTCGGCAGCCCCGCCCACACTATCATCATTCCCGAGTGGATCCTGCCTGACTCCAAGGCAGCTTGCAGCCATAATAGCCTCCTGCGTCTTAGGATCTTTCTTTCTGGTGTTATAACTAGTCTCCTGTCGCCGCCGCCGCGCCAATTCCAAGCCATTCGCCCCCCACCCGACCCGCTCCGGTTCCCATCCTCACCAACGATTAATCACAAACCATCAGCAATCGTGGTGGTCCCGAAACATCTAGGCAGCGCTCAACAACCTGCAATCGCCCATCGCTTCCATTCTTCCAAGACACTACCATCCCAAGCTGCACACTCCACCATCTGCCCAGTAAAGTTAGAACTTTCCTCTCTCGTGACAGACATACAGTCACACCATAATCCCCGTTCCACAACCCTCGAGGAGCTCCTCTACGAGAATTCTCACCCTATCTACTACTACCCGCTCTCGCTCTCGAATCTCGGAGCACACAATCATCGACCCCTAACCACATGAGGCGGTAACAGAAGTCTCAACAACACGGCAGTCGGCTGCTAGTTCGCAATGCGACTATAACTCTGCAACTTGCTCCTCATGGAGCGGAATGAGTTAGGTAGAGAATGATGATTCAGGTTGGCCGTAGATATTATTTCTTGTTTCAAATTTGGTCTTTCTTTCTTTCTTTCTTTGCATTGGGGAGTGTTTTTCCTTCCCTGGTTTGGAGTAGAAGTTTGGTTAATTAATTTGTATATATGCAGGCAAGGCTGGAACCTCGTTCAGTTGGGTATGATAAGTAAGTCCATTTGGGCTAAATTGTATTTATATGGCGCATTAATGGGTGCAGGAGCTAGGTGTTGGGTGGGTAGGTGGGGAGATATCGAAGTTTTTTTCATTTGTTACATTTTATTTGCCTGGAGGCTGGTATTTGCTGGAACGGTGCCGCCCGGTACTGCTGAGGTAGATCTAATTGATATCACGAAGATGATTTAATTTTGATAATAACTAGGCTGTGAGGATAATGTACGCGAACAGGATAGGTGAAAGCATTCTTTCCAGTGGCTGGATGCTGAATTAAGGTGATGATCTATGATACAAATTAACCCTTGGGATAACTTTGTAGAACAGATATCGTGAATAAGGCCAGGAAAAAAAAAAGTACAAATGGTAAGGGTGTTTGGAGGGAAAAGCAAGCCTCGCAATTGGGCCCGGGCTGTTTGGGCCAGCCCGGGCTGAGATCGGGTCGGATTGGGCCGGGCCTGGAGTTCTGGTATTTGGGCCGGGCCGGGCTGCCTAGGCCGCAAGCCCGGGTAGGCCAAAAAAGCCCGGAGAATTGTCCCCTCTATTGGTGCAGTCACACAATATCACTCATATCTTCGGCTTTTAAACAAAAGTGCTGTGAACCCCAGGACTTGTGTCATCTTGAAGCTAGTATTGTGTTGGGAAATTTTGAGCCGCTTACTTTTATTTACCCCTTTTTGCCATTGGCCGGCTTCGATTCTTCAAAGGTTCTATTCGGGAATGTGTTACTCCCGGACTTGCGAAAAGCACATATTACGACTACCTCCGGCCATTCAGTTCCCAGCCATGATGGATATTGAAGACGATATTAGTGAACTCTCCTCTCTTTCATCCTATCCTAGCTCTCCCAGAATCTTTTCTCAAAATGGACGTGACGAGACAGCTGACATTTTTGATTTTGGCTTCGACGAGAATAATCAAAGTGTGGATCGTGTTCCGCAATCACCAAGTCATTCTCCCATTCTTACACCAGTTCCTCGATGAAAGCGAAAGGGGCTAGCATCATACTCATGGGTATGGGGTAAAGCCGAAGAGCCACTTGGGTTGTTAGTGGAGATTGATGGAATTAAGTAGGACTAGGGCTGACCCTTTGTCGGTACTCTATTTGTGGAAATGCTGATTGTAGCTAGATATTGGCAATGCCAGCTATGTTTTCAACATTATGCCCAGGCTCATGGCACGAGAAATCCAGGAGTGCATTTAACGTCAGTTCATGGAATACGCGAAGACTCAACCTCCCATAACAAGCGCCTCAAACAATCTCAAAAAACAATTGAATCGATAATGGAATCGGCATCGCAAATTGCTCATCAGCAGCAAGTCCAAAACCAGGAGGATGCGGTTAAGAGGAGGGTAGAGGCCCAGGTACAATGTCCCCCACTGTTGGTAGCATCAATTGAGGACTTAATTGTTCGACTGCTGGTCAAGCATGATCTGCCATTTATTTTTGCAACTTCCAAGGAACTGCATGATCTCTTGTACGCGATTTGGCCTGAGGTAGCACTACTGTTACCTTCCTCATCGAATACAGTTAAAGCTTGGATATTTCGTTGCTTTAAAACACAAAAGTTACCATTAAAAGAGCTTCTACGGAAGTCTCTATCTCAGATTCACTTCACATTAGATCACTGGTCTTCACCCAATCATCTCGCCCTTCTGGGAGTCATTGCCCATTTCACTACTGCCACTAGTACTCTCACCCAAGCCTTACATGCATTACAGGAAATGGAGGGTGCACATACAGGGGAGAATATTTGCCATACCTTTATGGGAATAGTAGAGGACTCGGACTATGATATTCGTGATCAAATTGGCCATTTTGTTATGGATAATGCGACAAACAACGACACCTTTATGGACTCACTGGTTGAGAAACAGGCTGAGTCTGGCCTATTTCTTGATACACATGAGCATAGACTAAGGTAAGAAAATACTCCTATTCCCTATAGTCCTTGGAATGGTGGAGCTTATAATCTAAATTATAGATGCAATGGGCATATAATTAACCTAAGTGTTCAGGCATTCCTGTTTGGATCATGTTATGCTGCCCTCCACAATATCGGAAGCGGAGATTCCCCAACCCAATTAATTGCTGAAATGGATGAATGGAGAAAATTGGGACTATTGGGGAAGGCTCATAATATTGCAGTTCACTGACTCAGGACTGCTCAAAAAATCCAGTATTTTCGAACCCTTTCAGCCGGCTCCTTGATTAAGAAATATAACTCTACATGATGGAACTCCTGGCATGGAACTTTGGAATCAATTTTCCGCCCAGAAATCAGACAGGCCATTGATATATATATCGATGAAAATCCATCACTCGAGCAGGACAGGATTGAGCGAGATGAATGGAAACTACTAGAAAAAATAAAAAAAAGTATTGACTGGATTCTTAATAGCTACAAAGGCAACGGAAGGACAAGCGGATACACTAACCAAGGTTCTGCCATCAATCAATTTCCTGTTAGATCAATATAAACAGTGTAACCGCCTCCTGGGTGGTGGCGGGAATCGATAGGGTAACGATACTATCTCTATACCAAAGTGCGGTATATAACGAGACTAAGTACTGGAGGCTTAGACTAAGTTGTTGTAACAAACTTCTTACTATATCGCAACTACCAAGTAGTTCCTAATAGCTAAGTATGTTTGGTCTTATTGGATTCTCGAAGCGAACTGAAGAAGTAACTGTTCAACCAAGTATATTGAAAACTCTGTCTGTCGAAGTCTGCTTTTCTCTAAGTCCGGAGAATAGCAGGTCTTAAATACACTCGTCAGGCTAACCGGAGCCTTGGAAACAATAACCATAAAGACTCCCAAAACGGTAGCCTTGAAACGTTACATAAAACATATCAAGTATCACAGGATACCTTGACACAATAACTAAAACATACTGAGGATCAAACGATACTCGAAACCAAACAGTAAAACATCATGAGTATCAAACTCAATCATAAAACATACTGAGTATCAAACGAGACTCGAAACCAAACAGTAACCTGTACCAGTTACAAACAGGCACTGCAGGAAAATCAAACAAATCGAGTATTTTCTTCCATGATTCGAATTGGGTGGGAGAAACTTGACAAATATTTTTCTGCTACTGACCGAGCACCAGTATCCCTTGCTGGCGTTGTTCTCAATCCAAAATTCAAGTGGCGGTAGTTTGAAAACAAATGGGAGGCAGCATAGGTAGTTACAGTGAAGAATCGATTGAGAAATCACTGGCTAGGCTATGTGGAGTTAACTCACCAGGGCGGGGATGGAGTGGAGGAGCGAGTAGGACCAGAGGAGTGTGATAGGGAGGCCAATAATATCTTTGAGCAATGGATGAATATTGCTCCCACAGGAGGAGAGGGCGGAGATGAGTATAATCTATAGTGCGGTAATGCAGAGCCGGAGGTAACAGTTCAAAGTCCTCATGCGTGAGTTCCACTACTTCCATTTATCCATCGGGCGTGACTAAGATACTATTGTTTTAGATGGTGGTTTAGTGGTATACGGCGACAAGAGTATCCAATATTGTCGAAGTGGGCACTCAATATTCATAGCATACCAGCGATGTCGGCAGAACCTGAGAAAATCTTCTCTAGGACCAAACGAACCATCAGTGATTCACGCCATTCCCTAACTCCTGATACTATTCAAGCACTTCAATGTCTCGGGAGCTGACAATCAACACCTGGGGTCGGGGGAATTTCCGGAAGCATTTTGGAAACTCATCACGGAGAACGATTCCTTTTCTTTACACTTTTTTCTGAATATTTCTTGTTTTCCTTTATGTGTGGTACACACTCTTATACAACTCTCATTATCTGTTTTTCCTAGAATCAGCGCAGCTTGAATGTCTCTAAATTGAAAGTAATTTACATCTTTAAATAGAAATGGATTAATCCTTGCTCCTAAGTAGTTTGGGCTTTCTGGGCGGCCCGGGCTTTGTTTGGGTCAGGTCGGGTTCTGGCCGGGCCTTCCATTGTTTGGGCCGGGTTTTGGCCAGGCGTAAGAATTCACAGCCCGCGCTGGCCCATTGCAAGGCTTGGGGAAAAGGGACGCGTCAACTCCTCAAGAGAGGTATTGAGAAAACTGGAGCCATATGCCGGTATATATACTTCAAAAGAGCAGCTAACCCACAATCCAACAATCGAGTACGGTATCATACCAGAGGTTTACCATCCCACACCATCAGCTCCGGAACCTCCCCCACGACCTCACCACACAGGTCCTCTCGATCGACAGGAACTTACTGTGAGAACCTAACAACACCACTGCGAAAATTCCCCCGAGCACAGAAAACAAGATTGGGAAAAGAACGATGGCTTATCCTTCATTCACTAATAGTAGCGAGTCGGAATTGGGGGCCCCTTCTGTCCTGAAAATTGAGGCATTTCTTCCGGGCCAGTTCTTAACCATCATTTTTCATAGGACTTCACCCGGTGATGGGTTGGCTGGCTTGCGGTTGGGTGGTGGTCAGTTACTGGCTACGGGAGAGCCCCAGTGAGCTTCCGTTATGCAACTTAGGGATTCCGCTAGGCAGGTACTAGTGGTCCCCCGAGTCTAAGTCGGCGGAGGGTCACAGCCACGGAGAAAGAACCTCGTCGCTTTTCGTTGCTTTACTAGACTAGATGTGGTTGCCTCCTAGTAATAGGTTGCGCATTTCTTGGATATAATACCGTATCCACTGATTCCTAAGACATTTCACCGCTTGTGCCGTGTCATTTTTCAGACTTTTGCCAACTAGTGTCTTTGATTCTTATCTCATGATAGCTTCAAGTCTTTAATTTCAGTGGATTTCCTCTGACTTGAATTTTCGATACTGAGATCATTTTATCACTTTTAGCACATATTCGAGCTTATCCATCTTGCTACGAACCCTACCTTTTGCGTCAATATGGTTAAGACAAATAACAGTAAGTTTTCCGCCGCCTCTGTTGCTAAGGGGTCGGTGGTGCTTTCGAAGGCCATTGAGGAGAGTTTTGCCATTGAAGCTGAAATCTCTTGCCTGTAGCACCACTTTTCGGTCGTCCCAAGAAGGTTGCGTTTAGCAACTGTGGAGAGAGGACTACTGGAGGAGGTTGGTCGCCATGGGCAATGTCCAAACTGATCTGAGAAGGGAGAGCCATTGGGGGATTTGGTTGCTGAAGAGGTGGAAGAAATGAATACCACTGAGGAAGTGGCTGAGAGTCTGGAGGAAGTTAGGCCGGCCTGGTAAGAGGTGGCTGAGAAAGTGGTGGAAGGTGAGCTGCAAGGGGTTGTGGCATGGTTGGTGGGGAAGGGAATGGTTGAGCCACACGTAGCAGAACCAGCGGTGGAGGTGGATGGAAGGAACAATAGGTTCGCGCTAGACCTGTTACAACACAATTTAGAGGAATCAATTTAGGTTCCGTTAATAGCCCAATCGAGTTTGGGAAATATCGTGGTGAAACAGGATTGGAGGAGTCCGTAAGGGAAATATCAAATGATGAGGACTAGCTTCGAAGAAGAATAGTCCACGATTGTATTGTGATTCACCGGCGCTCACAGTGACCTAGAACTCCTCACCACACACTACAACCCCACACTACACACAGAAGATACTAGAAGAATATTAGAGGCAGCACCGGTGAGTGTGGAACTCGGTGAACCATGTGAGAAGAGGGGAAGGAGATGCAGGAAAGCGGGGAAGGACACGTAGCAGAGCGGGGAAGAACACAAAGGAGAGAGGGGTAGAAATGCGGGGTATGAGGGAATAGATTATGGCGTGAGAAGTTGTGGAAATGGTATGACCGTGTTAGAGAAGAGCGGTATCAGTATTTTGTACTTAAAGGCCTCGTTCATGTTCAATAGTTGAAGTACAAGTCACGGAACATTGTCATCTCTCATACACTTTATTTGTCTCTTT
>Ga0307507_10008148_pt1 | contig 14705 bp, 9 predicted proteins | sample 7_EM_MG_FD_207223 | JGI IMG/M metagenome (GOLD analysis project Ga0307507, IMG submission 207223) | Populus trichocarpa ectomycorrhiza microbial communities from riparian zone in the Pacific Northwest, United States - 7_EM | ecosystem: Host-associated > Plants > Roots > Unclassified | place... | reverse complement strand
TTTCAGTAATTTCATGCTGTCATTTTCCTTTCCTTTTCATGTTATTGAAACTAGATGGTCTTTAGCTACATGTTTTCCATAAGTTGATAACTATATAGCTGGTTTCTTGATTATATAAAGTGCATGCATATTCTACTTAGCATTTCGTAAGTCATGCTTGTTGCAAAGTTGTAGTGATGCTTGACTACAATCTGCTTATGAATCAAGTTTACACTGGACGTGTTATTTAGCTTTCTAAGTTTGGAGAAAAGGAGGAGCCTCCTTGAGTACTCAAAATACATTTTCAGGTGGCCCAGTTTCATTTATATGTGATGTTCATCTGTAAGTTTGCAATGTTGCTCTGGTTTCTCTATCTTGCCATCATAAAGAATGCTAGTTCAGCACATGTTTTTAATAGAACATCTTTTTTGTGTCATTCTCCAATCCTAGGCTGTTTGCATATATGATCTCTTTTGGTCCTGATGTGCTCAGCTCTATTTCCTTTTCGCTTGCATTTTGATGTTGAAGAGTTTTATTGATGGCGGGCACAAATGTCTTATTAACTTCTGTTTACTGTATCCAATTTAAGGAATGATAGTACCCTTGTGTTGCATTTATGTTTGAGTTGTTTTGCCTAGTACTCTTGTGTTAACCCAATTTAAGGAATGATACTCAATGAAAGGTGGCATTTTGAGGATTCTTTTCTCAATGGAGAAGTGGGGTTGATGAGCATTCATTTTGGTTTGAACTTCACTCAATCAGAAATAAGATGATTACATCTTCAACTGTTTACTTATTTCTAGGTGCCCCCACCACCCACTGCTCTCCTCCCAAGTTCCAAAAGTTGTAGTTACCAGCAGAAAATCCTCTTGTTCAGATCTTACTGTTTGTTTTTCTTTTATTAGGGGGGTGTGATTTGGCATTAGCTGATTTCATTTGTGATTGACAGAAATTTTATGTTTAATGCAGTCAAAGAAATCAAAACGTCGACTGAGACAACCATCTACTGTACCTGCAGCCTATGCCAAAGTTATGAAGAAGCTTAATTTCTGTGGTTAACTTAAAACTTCAGATGCTGCCAGTTACTTCGACAGAAGATGAAAATGTCCATGGCCTAGAGCAACAGTTTTTGTAGCAACAGTTGGAACTTGTTTTGAGCATTTGGCTAACAAACAAGGATACTGCTACAATATTTCCAATTTGAATTGCTAGTCGAACAGTATCAGCCAATAATAGCTCGATATTTTATTTTTTTGGTTTCATCCAAACTAATGTCCAGGTAGTGCATATGCTAGTTATTTGGTCCATTGTTTTATTTCAACGATTTGTCAGTTTACGTAGCATGGAAGGAAATTGCTGCTTGCCATGGCTAGTTTTTAGTTTTGAAGGGTCGTGAAACATTAAAAAAAAATCTAGAACATCTTGTTTTCTTGTATTCTGGAGAGTGATTTAGTTGCCCTTATGGAAGACAGTATCACTTGTCGATTAATAAATTTAAACAGTGTTCTGAATAACTTGAATATTCCGCTTACGGATGCATTAGTTTTCTTTGAATTATTTTTAAAAAAAACGTGAACGAGATAAAACCCCCTTGTGTAAATGAGATACCAGTTACTACTAGTTTCTCTGTTTTTTCGTTTTTTCAAGTCCCTTGGTTCTGTGAACGCTGGTTGAAAGGCATGAGAACCAGATCCGTTAATATTCTGGAATGAGAGAAATTGAAGGAAGATGAACCATTTATCATACACACATGGTGCTGTGTCTAATGAGCATTTCTGCAGCCATGCTCCACTTCCTCCTGGACTGTGTCTGGGCTCCTTCGTTCCTGGGATCAAAGCCCATGGTTGTCATGTTTCTGATTTTGACCTTTAAATGAAATTCTTTGAAAAAGAAGAAAGAAATTGCAATTTCTTGGGATGTAGTGTGCACCCGTTCCAGTTTTTTCATGATTTTTTCTTGCATGTCTCACATTTCCGCTTGCAATGAGCTACAAACTCTCATCGTTTTGAATTATACTCCAAGTTCATTTCGGAAAAAATATAGCAAAACATAATTTTGGCAAATCAAACCCATTAACCATTAACCAAAAACAACTAAATGAGATTTTTTATTATGGTTCTTATGGATTTTGAATTATATCAACTAGAGAATTTTAAATCCTTGGTATCATATGTCCAATTTGCATCAGTATAACTTTCTAATAACACCAAGTATCTAGTATAACAATGTAGCTTATAGTTTAATGAGTACCTCAAATATTTGAGTGTCTTATTTATTATTTTTCAACAATTCATACTTTGATTAATGATAAATCTACTCAACTCATTGATCAAGTATACAATATCTAGTCTTATGCAATTCATAACATGCATCGTACTTCTAATTATAAAAACTTATTTTCAACTTGATTTCAAATAAAAACATCTAAAAAACATCATAGAAACCTCAATAATCCAATTCTTAACCCTAAATCCCCATTTAACCACTAAAAAAAGAAAAATAAATGAATAAAAAAGTTCATGAACCTTTGTCTACTTTTTTAGTCATTGTTATAGGACAACATCATCTTCATTAAACTTCTCTCACAAAAAAAAAAAAAAAAAAAACCGCATTGACACTAATAACAACTTTTTTTGTGAGCTAGAATGTCACCATTCAAGCACTTTCTCTCTCCTTAATCTTTTCTAAGAACCTTCTCTCTCATCTCAACATCTAGAGATTGGAACATGAAACAATAAAAGTTTAAGATGAAAATATAAAAATTTAAAATATCATGAACCAGATAAATACATAAACTAAAACTTTAAGGATCAAATTGAAGTGTTTCACTCTAAAATGAAAAAAAGAACTATTTTATTTTTTTGTTAAATTTAATCATTCTTCTCTTAATGTTTTTAGCTACAACCTATAATTCTATTTCATAACATTTATCTTTAATTTATCATGAAATTATTAATCTATATTTTTTATATATGAGAGCATGCATAGTGAAATAAATCTCAACATGCAAAAACATGTTAATATAACTTTAAATGATGAAATTATAAATAAATAAAGTTGAATAACCAATATAGGCATTGTAGAAATAAATGGTGAAATCCATAATATTTTGAATAGTGAATTTCACTTTCATCACCTCCATCCTTTTGTATTTATAATTATATATAATATAGCTATGGTATAAGTGTAATTTTTTTAATATAATTTTAAAGATATTATTCAATTTTAGATTGGGTCTAGATTGAGAATAACAATATCTATACACAACTTTATTTTTTCAAGTTTTATTTAAAACTAAACTATTCATAAAATTTCTAATCCATTCCTTCATCAGTTCATTTGGTAGTAATTGAAATTGTATTTTACTTCAATCAAAGTTTTGAAAATATTTAATTAATTAACACACAATATATTTTTGTATTTATAATTATATATAATATAGCTATGGTATAAGTGTAATGTTTTTATAATTTTAAAGATATTATTAAATTTTAGATTGGGTCTGGATTGAGAATAAAAATATCTATACACAACTTTATTTTTTAAAGTTTTATTTAAACCTAAACTATTCATCAAAAATTTAATCTATTCCTTCAACAGTTCATTTAATAGTATGATTGAAATTGTAATTTACTCCAAACATAGTTTTGAAAATATTAGTTAATTAACACACATCATATTTTTGCATGGATTCTACTTGAAAGTTGAAACCCTTTTTTGGAACATTAATTACAAAAGGCTATAATTTATAACTTTTTTTAAACCTATCTTTTTAAATTGTAATTGTAAAAGCTATCAAAATATCAAATACACACTTAGGTCCCGCTTGTTTGTCGAAAAATAGTTTTCATAAAAAATTGTTTCCTGCAAAGTTGATAATTTTTTAATATTTAATAGTGTTATGAAAAATATATTGAAAATAGTTCTAAGTGTTTGACTATGCCATGAAAAATGAGCTGAAAAATAACTTATTAATGTTTTATTTTTTTCAAGTTTATTAAAATAATAAGAATTAAATTTGATAGATAAAAAGTTAAAAGATGATGAAATTAAAAAAATTCTAATTTCTTAATTATTCAAATAAAATAAATAACAACTAAAAGAATGAGAATCAAATCCAACATATGAAAAAGTAAAAAAAAAATTAAATTTTTTTCAGTTTCATAAATTATTTTGAATAAAATAAATAAATAAAATTAAATTTAACATATTAAAAAATTAAAAGATAATAAAAATTAAAAATTTTAATTTTATAAATTATCTCAAATAAAACATATAATAATAATAAAAATATTTTATTATTATTTTATTATTTTTAAATTAAATTTTTTTTTCTTGATAGAATAAAAGAAAACACTTTTCTTGCTTCAAAGCTAATTTAAATTGTTTTAAAATCCCGGTTGCGGTGAAATTATCAATTCCCATCCCCTTCAGTGCGGAGACTTGCTTTTCAAATTCCGGGAGTCTTGTCGAGAAGCGCTTGGTCCATCCCTTTAGTGCTCCGTCCAAGACTGTGTCTGTCAGAGATTAACGCTCTCTTGTTTTCAGAACTCTCTATTTCTAGTTAATCGAAGATTCGAACACTCTGCTACCTATCCACACTCCACACGGCCTTTAAAAAAAAAGAATCCCAAACCCCCCTCTCAAATCTTATCTCATGCAATGAAATCGTCATCATCACCAACGGATTCAAGACCAAAATTAACACCTTTGCAGGTGTACGAATCCACTTCTACCTCAAGAAGATCTCCAAGATTAGCTCCACCAAACAACAATGTACCTTCAAAAACCCCCAAATCTAACAAACCCAAAACAACTCACATTTCCCTCAGACGATCTCCGAGGCTTGAACCCACACCTGCTTCTCCCCAAAGCGTTTCGAGGAAAAAGCACAGCCGAAACGTTTCTAAAACGAAATGCTCTGCTCGAAACGTTTCTGTTGACCGCAAAATCCCGTCGAGGTCCTCAAGGGTGGGGAATTCGCGCATGCAAAATGTTGCCGCCAACAGAACAGTTTTGTTGGATTCTTCAGCTTTGAGGAGGTCGCCGAGGCTGTCAAGTGCGGACATGGAGATTGTTGTTAGTGAACGAAACGCTTCAGTTGTTGTGGCGGATACAGCGCGCTTGAGGAGGTCCCCGAGGCTGGCAAATGGGTACGCGGAGGTTGCGGTCAGTAAAGTGAGGACTTTCTTAAAGAGAAAGAGAGTGTCTGACGAGATGTCAAGGTCACCAAGAAATCAAAACGGCCGATTGGACGTACAGTTTGCCTTAGTTCAGGTGTCGTTTCTCTTCTGCACGCTCTTTAGTCTGTTATTTTTTTTTCTTTTGTTATGGATTGCGTACTTGTGTTTACTTCAATGTTAACAATGGGTTCTTGATTTTCTGCAGAGTGAAAAATGCTCGCGCTTCATAGTAAAGTAATAATTTTATCACACAGTAAATTTATTTGGTCGACTTTTTACTGTTTCTTTTTTTTTTTAATTTTAATTTTATAGCTGGTAGTTAGTAATTAGCTCATGAATGCTTGTGTTTTAGCGAAGAGAATGAAAGAAATTGTTTGAAAGTAGAATGCTCGAGTAAGGACTTATCAAAGGGGTCACCTGTAGCATGCAGTTCAGCAAATGCTAAACTGGGATGCTGTGAAAAGCGTGGTTGTCAGTCTGTTTTGTTGACAATTTCTGACTCTGAAGTAGGGGATTCGGGAGAGTTTGAAGCCAAACCGCTATTGCTTCCATGGCATGGAGATAATGAGAGTCAAACTGGGATGGTAAAATGTGATGATGGCTCAAGTGTGTTTGAGGAGGAGCCGTTGAGGATGTCTCCAAGTTTTGATTTTGCAAATGAAAATGCTGTTATCAACGAGTCTCCCATAAAATCTTGTAAATGGTCCTCGGCATTGGATGGGGATGGGAATTTTGAAGTGATATCTTGTTCCAGTGGGATTTTTGATTCGAACGATGCATGCCCTTCTAAGAGGGTTAAAATTTGTGAAGAAAATTCTGTTTCAGGAATGTCAGATGAGAAGCTCTTGAGACGGTCTCCCAGGACAAACTCAATTGTTGTGACTGAAAATGGGGAAAACAAGTCAGGTAAGAAGCAATCTCCAAAGAAGAATTCTGGTAAAGAACTGTCTTTGGAGAAGGCTTCTTCAGGGAAGAAGCAGAAGGAACACAGAGGTAATTGTTCCCTGATTGGAGATCCTGTCGCCCATGATGAAGCTCAAGAAAGGTGGCATTGGCGATATGAAATGAAGGTGACTAATAAATTCTTGTTTTATTATATATTTATTTTATCTTTTACTTGATTTTCAGTACATATTTGGCACTCTTTTTTATTGCACTTTTATTTCAGTATTAGGTAATTTGGGGGGCTCTAACAGTCTAACTGGGTGATAATAGCTATATTTGTGCTTGGTTCATCTGACTTTTGTCTGTGAATTTATTGTTGCCACGCGAAAATTTGGCAACCATATAAGATCTTGTTGCAAATCTTAAGATAATCTGGTGTTGTGTTATTTTATTATTCAAACGTTTTAGATGGTCATTGTGTCATCAGAATTCTGTACTTCCTCCTGCTGGTAGATGTATATCAATTATGCCTGATTAACTGTAAATGAGTTTGTTGCACTAGAACACGAACTATTACGGATTTTCAAGGTAACTTCTGGTTGCAGTTTTTCTTTTATGTGGTTGTCACAGAAATCATGTGTCTTAAGAGGTTATATAGGTTCAAATGCTGCAGGGCCTGTGCCTAACATCAATCTTACATGTATATCAAAAGATGATTGTCAATTTGATGTTTTTCTTTTCTTTTTCTGCCATAATTTAATTAAGACCTAGAACATGCAGCTTTAGATGATTAGGTAACCCCCCTTATAACTTGCATCCAAATAAGAAGTGAAGAACACTATACTATCCAAATAATATATAAGAGTGGTTGCTTGTGTTGAAGATTCTAGAATTGTCCTCCAACCAAACAGACCAGATTATCACATAAACAGCATGTCTAAGAATGTCGCCTCAGTCTGTTAACCAACAGTTTTGTGTCAGAAAAACCTCCTCTAGGATCTTAAGATACAAACCTCTAATTCCCAGAGATTGAAAAAAGATTAGTTTAAAAAATTGGTTTTCTGGAGTTGCATTGCTGCTAAAACTGAAAAAACGAACTTACCAAAATGATTTGTTGTGTGGCCTTTGCACCTGTAACAAGTTAGTAGTATTAGCTAATTAAGATTTCAGATCAAACAAGTGATATCTTATCCTTCCTAGTAAGTTGTGACTTGACATGCTCCATAACTTTTAGTGCATGAAATTATCTGTAAATCATACGCTACTTGTTTTAATTCTATTTGCCTTAGATTTTGATTATTCCAATATTCATGGCGGGCATCTTTGAGTTTGCAGAGTAAGAGAACCAAGCATCCAAGACTCGCTTTAGAGTAAGCAATCAGTTATGAGCTATTCTATCCATCTGGTATTTGTTGTTTTATGTATCCTATTTCAATAATGTTTTAGCTTCTTATGGTTTTTTGCTTGTCAATTTTTGTTTATGCTCGTTTGTTCAGTGATGATGATGAAGATAAGGTTGTTTGGAATGTTGAATGCCATTACACTCAGGCTAATATTGAAGGTCGCATCATTAATCTTGGAGATTGTGTCTATGTAAAGGTAAATGCACCTATTTTTTATGAGAATTTACTGAAGATGGATATTTCTTTTCTTATGTGCAACATTACCATTTCATCTTCCTATCAGGTTAAATCATCATTATTTTGATGCTACTCATACTTTTGCTACCCTATGATTAGGCTATATTTTTGAGGTCACAAGTCGCATACCCTTGGTAGAAGCTGTTATTCTATGCATGTTATGTACGAGCTTCTTGTTAACAATATGGTGTCACATAATATGAACTCAAAATTCCATTACATAATAGCTGTTATTTTGCTCCATTGCTTATTTCAGCTTGTCAACCTCATTTAATTGACCAAGCATTTGCTTGGCATGTGTATATTGTTTGTCTCCCTTAACTCAGATGTGGGATGATATTTAGATTAAATGTTAATCCTCTAAATTTTTAATTAACAAGTTCTATATATTTTATTTTTTTGTTACCTAATCATGCAGCATTTCTTTATTTTGCACTTGCCCCTCTGAAATTGATTTTTCAGGATGGTTGCTAGCACAGTTTGGATTAGCCTATTTCGTAGTAGAGCTTAGGCACAAGAATGGAGTATTGCATTGCCTACACTTCTTTTACTAAACTATGAGGGAAAAAAGGTTTTGAGTTTTTTCAGAACCATTAATCTATCTATTGGAGCAATTGTAGGGTGAAGGAGCAAAAAATCATATTGGTAGTATCTTAGAGTTTTTCAAGACAACAGACAGGGAAGATTATTTTAGGGTCCAATGGTTTTACAGAGCTGAGGATACGGTGAGTACATAAATTTTGTTGGATTGAATCATTTATTTATTTTTGTATTGAATTCTTCGCTCTTCCGTCTCCTCAGGTGATGAAAGAAGCAGCTGATTTTCATGACAATAAGCGGTTATTTTATTCCACAGTGATGAATGATAATCCAATAGATTGCATTATTTCTAAAGTCACTGTTGTACAGATATCACCTAGGGTAAGGTTCAGTCTTACTTCTAGATTTTTATCAACTTCAATAATCTTCGGGAAGGCTGCCTTTTGAAGTTTTTGTAGGCTTTGATGGCATCTCTTCCTTTTTTGCCCTAATTAATTTATTTTGCATGCTAATTTAATAAATTGCAACTTGTTTCAGGTACATTTAAAATTTCATTCAACACCAGCGTCTGACTTCTACTTTGACATGGAATACTGTGTGGATTATTCAACATTTCGAACTTTGCTGACTGGTAAGAATTTAAATTCTACTCCTGGTACCGAGTTGCTGTTTGAGTCTTGCTGCAATTGCATGTCAAATGGAGGAAGGGAAGGAACAGTTTCATCATTCAATGGAAGGCATGAGATATTGGTCAGGAACCAATGTGCTTGATAAGCCCCAAACATCAAATTTCACATTTTTCATGCTTAGTAAATTTTTATCCCAACTGTTAGGTTTGTAGGTAATGAGAGGGAAAGAAAGAACCTTAGGATACTGAGAAAGAACAGCTAATAAGAGACAAATTCAACAATATCTTCGCTTCATTCTAATTCAAAAAACATAAAATTACATATTGACGCATTAGTTGATTAAATCACCTCCCTTAATGCCACCAATTCTTATCACAAATCTGAGTCTTGCGTGTGGAGGACAACATGGTGGAAAATAATTCCTTTGGATCTTTTATTCTTTCCTCCAATACTTGCATCAGCTGGAAGATAGTCTATTGTGGTAAGAGTGTTTTTTCCAGTATGCAATTAGGTATTGTGGGTTACTGGTGCTTATCTGTTGCCAATCTTTTCTTCCTAGATAAAAAGGTGCATAGGTTGAAGCTAAAATAGTATCCTTGATCAGTATGATATACTGTTTGAATTACTGTCACCATCTATCCACCTCGGAGAAACAAAAAAAACAGATTCTAAAAGGGAAGATAACACTTGTATGTAAGACAAAATTTGAGCTGGTTGATGACAGTTTCATTGCAGTGTCTGAATGCTATAAATATAAGCCATTATTGTGTATTTTTGTTTGTTTTTGACTCTTTAATGATCAGATATTATGCTGGCTGGTGGTGTTTGTAGGGAAGACAACACACTTTTCAAAAACAGCAGGATTAGATAGCATCTGATCTAACTATATCTTTAAGATAGTCCATCCATTAATGGTGTCTCTTATCTTTCTCCAACTAAATGAATTTCTCATACGCATCCTTTTGTACGTTCTAGCATGGATACATTCATGTCAACATTTTTATGTTCATTCACTCTGCCTCAGCTGAATGGCATAAAAGGATGCATACAGCCAACCCCAACTAGTTTGGAATGCTCTTGTTGCCCCAGCTGTCTTTTAAGAAAGGCATCTGAATCAGTGCAGCAACTAGGGCTTAGGACTTTCATATTATAGTGCTCTGTTCAGGTAGAAAAAGGAAAAAAATAAAATAAAAAATAAATTAACCAATCTTCTTGTGCACTCTATTAATCTATTTTTTGATATTTCACAGGCTAAAAGTAGGAAACATTCATCTTGTATTTGTTCCAATTTCTTTTCAAACAAATCTTTATAGTTCTGTTTCAGTAGGTGGTCCTTTGTTTTGTTTTATGCCGTGATGCTTCTCCATTTGGGAACGTTGACTTTAAGTGGTGGTCATCAGTCTCACTCCTATTCTTTTAAGCACAATATAGTGGAGGGCTTTTTTCAATTTTCAAGCTGGATTGGTTTTAACTCAAAGTAGTGTGTAAAAGAGCCTAATAAAAACCATTTTTGGAATCTCACAAGTTTCAGGATTGAGTGGTACTTTCGCTTTATTTTTGGCATCCTGCTGCTTTTGGTTTTCTTGAACAGCCTGGTAATTACCATGTGTTTGCATGACCTTGAATTCCTCCTTTTGTTCCATAAAATATACAAAACTGACTATGAAACGATGAAAGCTTTGAACCAGGCATGACACTTATACATCTGATGTTCTGTCTCCAGATTGTTCATTAAGGGGACATGAGTTATCACCACTGCCTTTCTGTGATTCTCGATCTGCAACTCCCAGTGATATTTCAATGGAAAACATGTCCACTTGTGGAAGTTACAAAGCAAAGTTGACACTACTAGATCTTTTCTCTGGCTGTGGTGGAATGTCAACTGGATTATGCCTGGGTGCCAAAGTTTCTTGTGTCGATCTTGTGACGGTACTTTCTTGAAATTTTGTAATGTTACTTCCTTGAAGTCAAGAAATTTCATGTTTAAGCACACACGATTGTTCTTTAGTTTTGTTCCCCTTTTATTTTAGAGATGGGCGCTAGACAGTGATGAGTCTGCATGTCAAAGCTTGAAGTTAAATCATCCGGAGACACATGTGAGTGTGCCTGATCTACCATTTGATCACTGCTAGTTCTTCTGTAAAAAAATGGAATTGTATGAGATATATGATGGTCTTAAATATAGGTTAGGAATGAAGCTGCCGAGGATTTTCTTGAACTATTGAAGGAATGGCAAAAGCTATGCAAACGTTATGCGGTCAATGATGTAGGAAGGACACATAAGTCACGGTCAATGGCATCAAGTATGTCAAAACAAAATAAAAATTCTTCAAATGATGATGATATTGCTCCTGGTGAATATGAAGTCGCTAGGCTTGTTGACATTTGTTATGGGAAGACCGATAAGAGAGGAAAGCGTGGGCTGAAATTTAAGGTACTTCATGACAATTGCCATTCTCTAAATTTCTGTTAGTTCACTGCATAAGACATCATCTTTCATACCCCAAACTTTATAATTAATGGGATGTTAATTTTTATAACTGCTTTTCAGGATCAATTCGCATTAAATAAATAAACGATTCCAAATGGTTGTTATTAAGGGAAGTCCTTGTCTCGTGCTTTTGAGAGTCAAGCTGATGATCTTGATATCATTTTTAGCATTAAAAATATAAACTGATAAGTTTGCAAAAGAATAGAACATATTGTATTAGAAGAATTTTGGACTTTGTGTTGATATATAGCATTAATAAGTAAAATTAGTGTTTAAGTACCTATCCTTTTTCCTCTCAAATTTTTAATTGTGAAGTTTACTTGGGTTTTGACTACTTTCTGCTTAAGTCTACAAGCATGTTCCCTAAATAATTTTTGAGGTCAAGTATTAGAACATGTTTAAAATAAATGGTAAAAAAGGCGTGAAATTGCACGTTTAAATAAATGAAACTTTGTTTTCTCTTAAACATCATGGTTCATAATTCATATTCATTTTTTGTTTGATATTGTAGTTTGGTGAAGATGATTTTCTACTCATAGCTATTTCGTTAGGTGCACTGGAAGGGTTATAGTACCAGTGAAGATTCATGGGAGCCAATTGAAGGCTTAAGGTATGCTTTTTAGAATGCAATATTTCTGCTTGACTCTGTCCAATATTACCTATTGATTTGAAAATTTTCAGTAACTGTGAACATTCTATACGGGATTTTGTAAGAGAGGGGTTCAAATCCAAGATCTTGCCACTTCCTGTGAGTTCTCTTTCACTGTTGCTACAAGTTGGGATGCTGTCTAAACTTTTATACCAGCATTTTCCTAATGAATCAATATGTACCAGGGTGATGCTGATGTGATTTGTGGAGGTCCTCCATGCCAAGGGATTAGTGGCTATAATCGCTATAGAAATGTTGATTCTCCACTTGCTGATGAAAGAAATATTCAGATTGTAGTCTTCATGGACATAGTGCAGTTCTTAAAACCTAAATATGTGCTGATGGAAAATGTAGTTGACATCCTTAGATTTGACAAGGCTTCGTTTGCTAGATATGCTTTAAGCCGATTGGTGCATATGAAATACCAAGCAAGGCTTGGCACTGTTGCAGCTGGTTGTTATGGTCTTCCACAATTTCGGCTGCGTGTTTTCTTGTGGGGAGCTCATCCCAAGGAGGCAAGTTTCATAATTCATGGTGTCAATCATTATGATATTTTATAGTGAGCTTGACCCATTCATTTCCCCAAAACTTGTATTTAGAATAAGTCTATAAGAAGACCATTTAAAATAGAAGATGGCATGAACAACCATTCTCACGTGCTGTAAGTAATCTTCATTGGTCAAGTCAACATGAAATTTCAATTGCTAAAAGACGTAACATTCATCAGGCATATATGACAGTTTGAATATCTTGATCTCTTTGTGATGTTAAATGACCATCTAATTGTTTTGTTTCTTTCTTTTCCCCTGCAGAAACTGCCTCAATTTCCACTTCCTTCTCATGATGTTATTGTCAGATATTGGCCTCCACCTGAGTTTGAGGTATCAGTTTTCTTTCACGAAGGTCTGAAATCACATTTATCTGCAGCCTATAGTTAGTTGATGATTTGATTGGTTATTGCAGCGGAACACTGTTGCCTATGATGAAGATCAACCTCGTGATGATCTAGAAAAAGCCACAGTTCTTCGTGATGCCATTTCAGATCTTCCAGATGTAGGTTCACTGTATGCTGTATTTCCATTTATTGATGGACAACTTTTGTAATTCTATTTTACTCTCATCTTACTTGATGTTAAAGGTCACAAGCCATGAAACCCGTGAGGAAATGGCATACGACAAGCCTCCAGAAACTGACTTTCAACAATTCATAAGGTCAACAAGAAACGGTAATGTGATTACTCTTAAATTGCAAAATTTGGTAATATTAATAGTCTCAATTGCTATACCAGAGGCATCACAATATTATCTTTTGTAAATGTAAATGTGGATACGGTTGGACTGTGAAAATCCAACTGTCTAAATTTGGGTGATGAAATAATTGAAATTTTAGTATTACTATGACAAGCGACTTGCATAATTAGATTTTGAGCTTATCTTATCTAGAGTAGAGCCATCTGTAAATTATATAGTTATATATCAGTAATATAGGGATCCATCTCAACTCAATTAACTAAGTGGTAGTTTAATAAGCTGAAGTTCCTATATATACAATTTCTTCCATCTATGGGAAATCTTTTGTTTTTTACTGTTTAAGGCTACACCAGTGCCTCTCTACATTCAAGCTGGATATAGGCTAAACCATCTCAAATGGTCCTCTTTTATCTTCAATTGGTTCTCATGGTAATCCAATTCCTTCTTGTCTTCGTTCTCTTCGATTTTCCATCTCAGTTATGCTTATTGAACATGATGATTATGTCCGACAATTTCTAGTAAGAAGCATAATTGGTCAAATGGTGAAAACTTCCATCTTAGTGGGTTCTTAGGATCACATAGTAATCTAGTTGTGCATCTGGAGTTCAACCGTCTTGCTTTGACTCTATAGCTAACAAGCACCTGCCAATTTCTAAGAAGCATTTGCAAATTCATTGCTTATATTCCTTGGGATAATTTGCTCTCAAGCTGCAGAGATAGTAATGGTCTATGAGAAAGTAAACGACTGAATATGTTTATGGTTTCTTTTGACCATTCTCTTCCTTCTTACTTCCCCTTGATTTACTTTTTGTTCTTTTATTCCACATCTTGTCCCTGTGAGTTCTCGTTCATTATGAGTGTGTGTACTAAATGTTTAACATTACCAAAAATATAATAAAATGAGGTAGCTATGAAATAAATTAAACTTTTCATCTCCATTTTTTGGGTTATTAAATAAATTAAACTTTTAGAACATTTTCACATTAGAGAAGTTATAAAACTTCAGCAGTAAACCAATAAAATAATGTGGCAAAACAGAAAAACTTGACCATCTTGGTTCTCTTTACCTTTCATGCCAAAAGTTCTATATGCTAAATGAAAGAAAAGCAAAATGCATGTCAAGATTCAGAATTTAACAGTATAGATCTATTCAAATTGCAGGGAACCTTATCCTAACAATGTTTCATGGGGGCCAAATTTGAATTTTTTGGATTTTTTGAGACCTATATTTGAGTTTGGTGGCTGTCTGACTCCTTTGTTGCTTTTTGCAAACAAGCTTATGCCTTTCATTGTCTTAACGTGACTGTTTAATCTCAACCCTATAGTCTCGTAAATTGTGAGAGATAATGACAAATACTGGCAATAAAGTAGTGACAAATTCTTGTGATAAAGTTGATGGGTTTGGAGCTCAATCAAAAGTAGTCTATGAACGATTTTTTTTGTAAAATTTAATTATAT
>Ga0307507_10008147_pt1 | contig 14705 bp, 10 predicted proteins | sample 7_EM_MG_FD_207223 | JGI IMG/M metagenome (GOLD analysis project Ga0307507, IMG submission 207223) | Populus trichocarpa ectomycorrhiza microbial communities from riparian zone in the Pacific Northwest, United States - 7_EM | ecosystem: Host-associated > Plants > Roots > Unclassified | place... | reverse complement strand
AAGGCAACAACCAAAGCACCTCGATGTCCCCTCCATGTACAAGTGACACGTGTGGCATAATTGTCGCTGGTGTGGCGTGTAGCCTTTTTGTTTTTTTTTCTTTTCCCTCTCTTACTCGATTTTCATTCTGGCCTGGAAAAAAATTTAAATCAGCCCCTAAGGTTGTCCTAAAGATTTCGTCTATATTCTCTTTATTATAATTTTGTTTATTTAGAATAATTTATGAAGTTATGATTTTTTTAATTTCATCTTCAATAGATATTCTCACAAGTCAGATTTGATTAATATTTTTTATTACAATTTATTTTATTTTAGATCATTTTTGCAATGGTTTTTTTTTTATATAATTTCATCATTCTTGAGTTTTTTTTCATGTGAAATTTAATCCTTTTTTATTATTATATTTTTTTCCTTGCAAGATTTTTTTAAGATTGATTATTTCATCATCTAATATTTAATTAGCCTGGTGTTTAGTTTCTTAGTTGAGTTCAAGTCTTAAATTTAACTGGTTGCAAGTTTAAGAGATCATTAAGCTCTTTTTTCCCATCTTCCAGCATTTTGTTATTTTTTTTCACTTTCTATGGGATTTTTTAGTCATCTTGAAAATAGGTTAGGTTGCTTTGGTTTTTGTTTTTCAGGTCTTTGTTAAATTTAGCTTTTCTAAAGGAATTTTGATTTAAAATTATTTGATTTCATCATCCAACATTTAATTTTTTAAGTGTTGAGCTTCTAGGTTGAGCCCAAGTCGAGAATTTAATAGATTATAGGTTTAACAGTTTAACCCAGCTTTACAAGTTTTCCTCGGCCTTGCTTGGTTTTCTTCTTCTTTTTTAAGCATTTTGTTTTGCAATTTCAGCATCCAACATTCTTTTTATTCACTTTCTATAAGGTTTATTAATTAAATAATAAGGGTGCGTCGGGTTTTTTTAGGTCTTTGTTATATTTAATTCTTTAAAAGAAATATTGTTTTCTTGATTAAATATAATTTATTGATTTCATCCTTCGTCATTTAATTTGACGGGGGTTGAGCTTTTTTATTTAGTCAAGATCTATAATTTTACAGATTACGAGTTTGAGAGATTAACTTGGATTTGCAAAGTTTACCTCGGTTGATTCTTCCATCAACATTATGTTATTTTTGTTTATTCGCTTTCTATGAATTTTTTCTGTGATTTTGAAAGTAACAAGGGTTAGCTCGATTTTTTTCTCCAACCTTTGTTGAATCTAGCTTTTTAAAAAGAATTTTTATTTTTTAATTAAATGAAATTAATTGTGTGAGATTAAATATGAGATACTTGATTGATGATTTTTTGTGCAATCTCTTTCCATTATAAAAATTTTAGAATTTTTTTATTCATTTTAAAACGTTGATATCACATGAATATTTTTTTTTAATGCTGGTAAAAAATTAACCCGGCCTGTAGTTAAATGTATTTTTATATAACCTAACTCCAACCATTTCCCATTTTTATAAATTATCAACTCATTTCTCTCGCTCTTCTGGTTCCTTTTCCTCTCCGCTGGGTAAAGAATTTCACGCCATGTTATAATTAAGTGTATTTTCAAGCAATACAGTTTAATTTTCACTTGGCTTGTCTACCGGAACAAAACACCATTTCAAGCCAAAAAACATAAAACATGATGTAATTTAGCTTGAAAAATATTGCAGCAAATCACGTAGATAAAATGGCACTCAGCCACCCTCCCTGTTCTACCTGTTACTGATTTTCTCTTTTTGATCAATAGATAGCAGTTAGTTTAATACCCCTAGGATTCTGTCAGCAGAATGATTCTTTAAACTGTCTCCACAACAAGGATATATTCGTCCAACTTTGACAGCCACTGGAGCTGCCTGCCATCTCCATCACCACCGACGTGGTTGAATTGCAATCTTCCAACATCGCCACATTCCCACCATGTGTAGCTTGAAGAACTACCACCATCCTGCAATAAATTCTACTGCCGGCCGTAGAGAGTAACTACATCTTGATTTTTAACAACCTTGTCATCTCCAGACATTAACCTATTGTCTGCTAACAAATGTCTGATTTTCTTTTCCCCCTTTCGATGATATTCCCACTTTTGAAAATTGAAGCCCTTTGCATTAACTAATTGATTGAAAATGTTACTGTTAATGTTATAGAATTTAGTGATGAGGATGATCTATATGTTTGACTTAACTTCTATTTATATTTTAAGATGTTTTCTAAAAATATTTTGGATTTTAAAAAGTATTAAATTGATTTTTTTTAGTGTTTTTATAGTTTTTATATGTTGATATTAAAAATATAAAAAATTAATTTAATATTTTTTTTAAAAAAACTATTTTAAAAAACAAACAGTAAAAGAAAACCTTACACCCCTGTCAATGAATGAATGGATGGATGGATGAATACTCGGTGGTATTTTGCAAGGTTTTACTGGACCCACTTCACCTTCCAAAATTAATTTCTTTTGGCTATCTGATTGTGATTGGATTTATCCTAACCGTTGAATATGCCTAATCAATTTGCACAGGAAATGATACAAAATGTACAAGATCTTCTGGGAAGCAGATCTACAATGTAGGACCTATTATCTAACAAACAACTAATTCCTTGTAGGACCATGTCCTAGGCACCCTGACGATGACAGATGATGATAAGGAGCTTTCGCTCTATGGATAGAAATCGCTTCGTGGGTACACCAGTCCAATGCCATGGACACGTTCCTCTGCCCTCGCAAATCCACAATTCACTGCACTCCTACACACTACTACTGGTAGCTAGCCTGCTCATTTACAGCTCAACTAAAGAACCGCACGTCCATAGCCATCCATTTGCAATCAAGATCCATTCCCATGGGGTAACTCCCAAAGAGATGTTGCTTTTCCACAGGGCTGTATGAACGATATATAAGATGAGTTTAACGCCACCTAGTTTGGGAAGGCACTACAAGCTATAAATGAGATGAATGGAGCCATTGCCAAAAAAGGGAAGGCAGAAAAAGAATGGAGGGAGTCGATATATAGAAAGCTACTCGGTTCAATTTGGTAGAAACTTTAACACTGTAACCTAAACATTGAGCAAACTCGACCAACAATAAATAAGAGAAAAAAGATTAGAGAAAGGAAAATCTGATCAGCTCTCATTGCTGCAGCAGCTTTACTGTGCTCATCCTCCTTTTCCACACCCAGGCCCTCCGTCTGGGAGTCCATGCAAAAGAAGCATTAGCATGGTGATGCAAGTATCAAAAAGGATCAAAAAGGAGGAGTCCACTTTTCTCCACTGTCACTATATGCATGGATAAAATGGTCAAATAACTCAGCCGATTGTAAGCACAATCAAGCTCGTGACATCGAATCATCGCTTCAAGTTCCCACACCCCTCTCTTCAAAAAGAGGAAAAACCTATATAGTCCCATTACCATACTGTATTATACCGCCCATACTACTACTAATTGAAACCTCAACAACACACAAAAAGAATGAAAAAGACTCAATAGTCCCATTCTCAACACACAAAGACATCATTATCACATTTCCCAGACCCTTTCTTGTCATTTTACACCCTCCTCTACACCCTCTCTCGCTCCCATCACCAAAACACACTTCTCGACCACCATCACCAAGTAACTACTAACCCCATCACTCTGTCTTCCAAATACCCTGTAAAGTCTCAAACTTTAAGCCAATGGGTACCCGAATTCAGTCTCACCAGCTCAAAAACGGGTTGTTCGTGTCTGGTCGACCTGAACAGCAACAAAAAGAGAAACAACCCACCATGGCAGCACGCGCAGTGCCTTACACAGGCGGTGACATTAAGAAATCCGGCGAGTTAGGCAAAATGTTTGACATCCCAGCAGTGGTTGAACCACCAAAGGCACCGCCTTCACGTGCTTCTACTTCTTCAAGTGGATCCATCAGAAACTCTTCTTCTGGTCCTATTAGAAATTCTTCAGGTCCTTTGAACGTTGTCCTACCGACAGGGCTCTTCACCTCAGGTCCACTTGGTTCCGGCCCATTGGGCTCTGGCCCACAAAGAAGATCGGGCCAGCTTGACAACAGCGCTGTCGGTTCGGGTACAGGATCCGGATCAAGCAAGGCACTTTATGGGTCAGCAGTGACTAGCTTGGCTGGTGATGTGAAGGTGGGGTTTAGGGTTTCAAGGCCAGTGGTGTGGGTGGTGATGGTAGTGGTGGTGATGGGGTTGCTTGTTGGGGCTTTTTTGATGGTTGCAGTTAAAAAAGCTGTGATCTTACTGGCTGTTGGGGCTGTTTTGGTGCCTTTGATTGTGGGGTTGATTTGGAATTATGCATGGGGAAGGAGAGGGTTGTTAGGGTTTGTTAGGAGATACCCTGATACTGAGCTTAGAGGAGCCATTGATGGACAGTATGTCAAGGTTACTGGGGTAATCTCAATGTCTCTCTTTACTACTACTATTGTTTATTTATTACTATATGTGTTTCTCAATCTCTGTGTTTAGTGCTAATTATGGTAAGAGTATCAATTAAACTAATGCCAAAAAATTACCATACCGTCCATTATTGTTTTATTATCTTCTGGTCAATTCTGGCGTTCATTAGGTCTATTTTCGTGGTATTTTCTAAACTTGTAAGATTTATCATAGATACGGAATTTGTCATTATTGAATTTCATTTCAATGGTTGGTGATGAAGAAAGGCAGCGATGGAAAGAAAACTGAAAACTACCAAAATGAGAGATTTATGGAACAGATTTTGGATGGGAACTTGAATCTTATATATAAAGGGTTGATTTGGTGGCGTGTTCCAAAGGATTATGTGTTAAATTTCATTGAACATAATAATTTTGTAGAAAGGTTTTTTTTTTTTTTAGCCGGAGGATTTTAGAGGTCTTGTGTATCAATCAAAGGACTCATCTTTCTGGATGTAGATGCAAACTTGCAATAGTATTTGGGTGGTATAGAACCCTTTTTGGCCTGGTTGCATTATCCAGGTAACTAGTCTGGAGTTGTTTTCTGGGCATTCACCAAAGAGGAAATTTTGGTCAACTTGATGGGTGGAGTTGAGCCATCTAAGCTATTACGAGTTATTTCTTGCATGTATGTCGGGGTGGTGAGTGTACCATAGTCTACTTCTTTAGGGGCTAACGTATAGAATCCTGAAAGATGTCATAGTTTGCTCGATGAATTATTGCGAAGTGATTGTATTTTTACATGCCACTCTAGGAATTTACATTTTTGGTGGAGAGTCAAATTTGTTGGTGAGTTAAGGAAATTTCTTGGAGGTTTTAAATTCACATAACAACAAATGTTGAGGAAATGCAGCTGTTACGGTTGATTTTTGTTGTTGCATGTGCAAAGTTAGAATTGAAGGGAACCAAAATTTGCTTCTGTCAGGGTTAAAGGATAAAAAAAAAGTGAGATGACTTCCAAACTTGCTACGAGAATTAATATGAGGTTCTTATTCTTTCTCTAGAAGAGCAGTTGAGTCTTCACCTTGAGTCCCTTGTATAGTCTTTGGATTATATGTTACTGCAAGTCAGTTGGTTTATATGGAAATATGAGGAGGAAAAATGCCAAGGACTTCTGTGGTGTAGAAACAATTACTCTGAGAAGTCTCTTAGAGGCTGTTGCAGAGTCTTGTGGAAAAAAAGTTTTCATTACCAGGAATAGGGGATCAAGATGGTACGACAGATTTGTTTAATATGTCAAAGATTTGCTGAGTTGAAGTTACAAGGGCATTTTTAAAAATAGGCAGGGGTGGACTGGGTGGTCTCCAGCTCTTTTTATGCAAATAGTGGAGGCTTGATTGAATAATTTCCTTCTTTGTTGTTTTAAAGCCATGTGAAGATGACAAAATGGATGCCTTGTCTATCAATCCTATTAGTGTCTTGAACATTGAAGGTATTCTTGGAGACTTAGCTTCAACGTGGAAAGTGGAAATAAGTCCTTGTTTATTTGTACACTCTGTAGACTTTTGTTAGATGAACAACCTTAATGATTTAATAGGGCCAACGCAGTGCAAACTTCACTGGTTGCTATAGAAACTAGTCATCCCTTATTCTATTGCCTCCATTTTTTGTAGAGTATCACATCCTGAGAGTTTACATTTATTATTGCAGTGATGCAATGCGCAACTTGAATGTAAAATTTACGATGCCAAAATTAAAAGATGAAAAGGGGTTTAAGAAAGTTGAACAAAACAAACGGCTAGTGTCAAAATATAAAATATTTTTGAGGGGGCAACATTGTACAAATTTGAAAAGCCTTAAATGTTGTTTCACAGTTTAAGCTACCATTTTTAGCACTTGCTTCAAATTTGTACTTTATTCTTGCTATATTATGTCACAATATTGTGTCTGGTTTATCTTTTTATGTAGGTTGTCACCTGTGGCAGTATACCTTTGGAGTCATCTTACCAGAAGGTACACAGATGTGTATATGTTTCAACAGAGTTGTATGAATTTAGAGGGTTGGGTGGAAAGTCTGCCCATTCGAAGCACCGCTTTTTCTCATGGGGATCCAGACATTCAGAGGTGAGTTTGCTCACGTTGATTTGTGAAAATATTGATGTGAAAAACAGTTAGCAAATGATGATTCAGCTTCAGCTCATGGCACTTGGGTTTTAGTAAACGATAGCACAGAGTTAAATTTACTTAAATGCCTAAGAACGTTTGAGCAATAAACAAAGCACCTGACACTTAAATTATGTTCCTATACTGAGGCATGGCCGCGTGGAGCTGACCGAGGAAATGTAAGTTACTGATTAGGGAATAAAAATCAGGTTCTGGGCAAGTTTATATGAAATTGGAAGTCAATATTTACCTGTACTTCATGTTTCACTGAATGCCTTAAGTTTGTAAACACATGCATGACGATAAGGTAATAAGCACAAGGAGTTCTTCATTTGATTGGGCCACTGAATGTCTTAATTAGTACATAGCTATTTAAGAAACCAGAAAATGCAGATAGTTCTAATTGGTGTGCCATTAATGAAAAAACATAACCTGACTCCCTATGATTATTGAAAACTGGGAATACTATCTTTGGTGTCTCATAATGCAACCATAGCTTAATTGTGTGCATTATTTACTGTAGCTAATGTTTTTTTTTTTTTGTGGAGAAAGCCTCTAATTCAGCATTTGTTATGACGCGTTGCTTCTGGTGAACAGATGTTTGTTGCTGATTTTTACATATCAGATTTCCAATCTGGACTAAGAGCACTAGTAAAGGCGGGCTATGGAGCCAAGGTGGCTCCATTTGTCAGGGAAGCTACAGTAGTGGACGTGAAAAAGGAGAACATGGACTTGTCTTCCAGCTTTTTACGCTGGTTAGCTGATCGCAACCTTTCAAGTGATGACAGGATCATGCGTCTCAAAGAAGGGTATGGCTTAAGAAAAGGGTTTTACGAACTGATTCCTTGATTTGGCAGTTCTAGTGAGTTTTCTTGGTTGGGATACTTCTGAGATATGTTTGCATCCAGGTATATCAAAGAAGGGAGCACTGTAAGCGTGATGGGTGTTGTTCGGCGACACGATAACGTGCTGATGATTGTCCCCCCCCAAGAGCCTCTCTCAACAGGTTGTCAGTGGTTCCGATGCCTCCTCCCAACCTATGTTGAAGGCCTTGTTTTGACATGCGATGATAATCAAAATGCTGACGTGGTTCCCGTGTAGATATTTAGCTGTTCATCTTAATCTAAGTTTTCTTTTGAACTGGATTTCACAAGTAAATATTTGAAGGGTGCCAAGCAAGGCAATAATCAAGCACCCTCCAAACCACTCTGTACGTACCTTCCTTTAAGGTTTTAAAGGAGCATGTAAATGGCACAGAAGTCGCAGAGATGGAAGAACGATGAGCGTGTAGTAGTCAAGCATAGTCTAATTTATATGTGCTGTGGATGGAGAGTAGTATGCAATGGGGAAAAAGAACACCCAACGGAAGATGCTGAGAAATGTTGTAGTGTGGTAGCGCTAAGCATTTTGATATTGGCTGATTTGTGTACATAAGTAGCAGAGCCGCGCTACGGGGTATGGAATTGTTGCCTTCTTCTGAACTATAATCTAGCAAATGCACTGTAATTGTATTTGGGTTCCTCTTATAAATTATAGAGGTTTCCATTTATGTTTGTTTAATAGGGACGCACCTCTTGAAAAGCATGAAATTCATGCTTTCGGTGAGGTGCGCCATGCACCGCACACAACCACATTCTTTGTGTTTGTGTTTGCGGTTTTTTTTTTTGGGATTGTTTAATTTAATTTAATTTATTTTTTTGTGTACGATTAGGGCCTTGTATTGCCTATTTGCTTGTATTGTGAAAATGGCATCTACGTTAACATTCTGTTGTGCTCTGTAGCGTAGAGGCACGTATATTAAATTCAAGGGGCAATTACCCTGTGAGTTTGAGCATCATCGTAAAACTTTCTTATCTATCAGGTTTAAGCTGGCACTGAAAAACTAAAGTATGTTTCCTATGAGGGTAAAGCTTTAAGATAGGGAACTTAATCTGGACGGCATCCCTCCGGCAACCACCAAAGTTTCTCTTGTTATGTAAGAAGCATCATCGGATGCCGAGAAGGCAACTGCAGAGACCATGTCGTCCGTGGTACCAAGCCTGTTGAGCAAGGTCTGATCCTCAATTGTCTTCCTCTGCAACAATTAACAATCTAGTCCAGTCCAGGACATGTCAGCGACTGTTCCTTTTTTAAATTATTCAAACAACTCGAAGACAGAAATCTGAACTTACAATCGTCTTATTGCTTGTAATGAAATCAGCAAGGTGTGTTGGTACAATCCCAGGAGCCATACAGTTCGCACGAGTGTATTATGCACAAAAATGACCAGAACAAAAGCATGGTGTGTCTGCACAAGCACCTATATACAGTCTTTCAAACAAGGGTAACAGCTTCAAGTTCATCATCATATTTCAGACATAAATGGAAGAACACAAGCGGACGATACCTTGGTAAGCCCCAATATTATGGATGGATGAGGATGCCACCTTCTGTTCTGTAATCTGATACACACCGTAGCATGTCTATGCCTTTCTGTTCATTTGAAACATCGTATAAACGACTTCCTTGCTTGCTTGCTTTGACATCGATACTGTTTCTGACAACGAGTCAACGACACTTGCTGGTGTCAGATTATTGGCCCTTCTATTCTTAATTTTATCATACTTTGATCCTCTTACTATTTTGTTTTGCTTCCACCCCCTGTGCTTACATGAGACTTTCGCCACTGCCATCAAAGAACTTCAGGAATGGTGATAATTAGCTCCTGTCAAGATTTGCTACATAAGTAAACATACATGGTTGAAATGATAGTATATATAAATTTGTGATCATAGAGGCAACACCTATTTTAAGGAACAATATTAACTTAATTTGCATTTTATTTTTCCATTAATTCTAAACTTTAGTATGGTACTACTATCTACGGATGATTTACCTCCATGAAGCATATAAAATTTATTGTACACAAGTCAATATATTTTTACAATATTATAAGATTGTTTTTTTAAACATATTATCAGTATTAAAATGAACCTACTCTTGTAACTACAAAGTATTTTATAAGAGTATTTTTTATTTAAAAATATATTAAAATATTTATTTATTTTAATTTTGACTTTAGCATAAAAAATCATCGGAAAAAAAAACTAAAAATCATTAATTTGATATTTTTTAAGTCAAATACATTTTTAAAATATACTTATACATAATTTCAAATGCAAAAATAAAATGATATGATTTTTTTTCTTTTCAGTGGCGATAACAAAGCCAATAGCCTAGAGAGAGATTAAAATTTTTATAATGTCAAATGAGTTTTGATAGAGAGATGGACCGTGAAAGAGAAAAACACATTTGAATACACTAAAAATGATAATAATATTTTCAACTAGATTAATTTTTTTTCTTCTAATTTATATATGTTGATTATATCATCAGTATACATAACTTTCTTGAATATATATATTGATTTTTTTTTTCTGAGTACTCATTAGTTTATTGAATTTATATTCGCATTCTGATAATTTAATTATATTCGGTATATTATTTATTTGCTTTGATATACATATATATGAGAATATTTGTTATGTCTGGATATCAGGATGCTTGCCAAAAACTTTATACTAACAGAGAGTAATTAGTCTATATACACTTAATAGTCTGTATACTTAACTAGTGAGAGAAGCAAGGTTGTTAAAATCGCGATTTTAACACGGCACGGAAAATGCAAAACAAACTTGGATCGTAAAAACGGATCGTAAAATCGTAAAATCGTAAGGAATTTTAAAATACATTAACAAAAAATTCATGTTTCAAATACATAGTTCAACAATTCAAGAATCAACTCAAATCAGCCCTGTAATCAATCCAAACATTTTATGATTGTAATTAACCTTTTGTTATACATAACAATTCACAAAACTATAATATTTTCAATGTGCTTCAGTACATATACTATACAATTAATTTTTTTGTAAAATCATTCCATCATTCCATCAATAAAATCAATTCCATCATTCCATCCTATACTGAAATGGCATCCTAAAATCATTTCATTATTCCACAGTCCACAACCCACACCACACAGACACAGAGCAGCAGGAAACAACAACTAATTAATTCAATTCAATTCAATTCAACAGTCCACAGTATACTGATGAGGGACAGAAAAACATTCCATCAATTCCATTTAATTCATTCCATCAATTCAATTCAAGGAACAGAAAAACATTATAAATGGACAAATTACAGGACCAACAAAATCATTCCATCAATTGTTATTCAAAATCATTATCAGGACCGGCAAAATCAACATTCAAAATTTGTAATTACAGGATGAGGGGAATGTACAATTACATGGCAAAATCAACTATTGCAGTTTTACATTTTAAAGGCTGAAGTCTGAAGATACAATTACAGGGGAACAACTTACGGTGAAGAGGAGCCGTTGATGATGAAGGCTGAAGAGGAGAGCGATGTCGCCTGCTGCTGTTGATGAAGAGGAAGCCGTGAGCTATTGATGATGGGAAAGAAAGGAGATCGTTGTCGGCTTGCTGCTGTTGATGGAGATTGAAGAGGAAGCTGTGAGCTGTTGAGGAGATCGTCGCTGCTGTTAATGAAAAGGAAGCCGCGACCGTGAGCACTGATGACTGGAGTGAAGACTGGACTGATGACTGGAGTGAAGAAAGAGAAGGAGTGAAGACTGGACCGTGACAGTGACCGTGATCGTCGCCGCTTTTGTGGTTGCCGGTTGGTTAATTAGAGAAGGAGATTAGGGATTTGTTCGGTGAAAAGGAAGAAAGAAATTTGTTCTGCGCGATGACTGGAGTGAAGACTTTGAAGAATTGGCGTGACTGTGCATTTACACAGCCAATAGGCGCCGGACAGCTGGAGCATGGGGGGGGACAATTTTCTTCAGTTTATGCGTTTTGGTGAAATCGCAAAATCGGTCCTGAAATCGCGATTTTGTACGATTTCACCCGATTTCACCCATTTTCGATTTTTTCAAACGATTCAGCACGCAAAGCATGTTTTGACTCGTAAAATCGTACGATTTTACGAGTCAAAACGCGATTTTAACAACCTTGGAGAGAAGTATCAACTTGTGGTGACTATCCTTCCACAGTGACCGAGCTAGGTTGCAAACCTCATTTATTTTCAAGGTCGCAAACCTCATATATTATTGAGGCTGCAAATCTCGTTTGTTATCAGAACTTTAAGGTTTCATCTGTTATCTAACATACATTCTACTATCATACACTAATATGCTTAATATGTATTTACACATCTGTTTGAGTTTTTATATTATTATTATTATTATTATTATTATTATATCACAATTTATCATCTATAACTTATAAATATCTATAATATATATTAAATGTTATTCCTCCACTAAGTTAGTTGAACTTACTTTTTTTTTTTAATATTATTTTCAGGTTCTTAGTTTTTATTAGTAGGTTGACTGTTGAGAGGTTTTGTTTTTTTTGTTTTTTTTTTTTGTTGTTGATATGCTTTACTTATTTCCATGAGACTTTCTTTTTAGTTTTAATTTGATGTATTAAAGTGTTCGAATACTATTACAATGTTTTAGTTAAAGTTTGAACTTTTATATTATAATAAATATTATGAATTATTATTTATTTTGATTAGTTTTAAAAATATTTTGAAAGTTCATGAGATGATATAATTTTTTTTATAACACCCTCATGCGTTGCTCGTCACCGGCCTAGAATTAAGGATAGACAAAACGGTGATTGCAAGGAAAGCACAACAATCAATCAAAACAATGAATGAATAAGAAATCCAAATTAAATTTCTGCAACGCATCATCATCCGTTTCACAAACTGGCAATCATGCTTAAAATCCAAGCAAGCTTTTCAGCAAAGCTCGAAATGTTATGTTAACAAGCATGTAATAAAATATATTTACATAAGACAAGTACGCGTTACCACAGCACTTCTTGCAACGAACACCCTTCTGCCTTCATCACACCACTCTGTTTCACTTCTGAATTTGCAAATTCATCTTCAAGATTATTGATAAGGCGTTTTTGAGTCTCAGTCTTGCCCATTAGAGAAGGCATCTCCTTGAGATGGCTAATTTTGTAGGCATGGATCTTAGCAGCTCTAGCACGCTTCACAAACTCATTGATCTGGAGGATGCAGATACCATCTCACCATTAACTAGCTAGTAGTTTCAATAAAACTATAACTGCCCAGGAATTAGATATATACAGATATACAAAGCATGCATTATAGAAACACAGACACATGCACAAAAATGAGAATCACATACAGATATGCATGTCAGGATAAGCAGAAAACCACAAAAATTTTAGTTGAAAATGGTGAACATACTCGACGATCACAAGCTTTCTTAGGAATATCAAGCAAGTCCATGAGAAGGTCATTCTGTTCTTCTTCAAAAAGATCACAGAACATTGGGCTGGCAGTTTCTTCATCGATAGGTTTGTCATTGAATGAGCTGCAAGAAAAACAAAAGACTAACAGATTTAGAATCTACAGTTGCAAATAATGCCAGGATCTCTTAAATGACATTGGATTTGAACAAGTAGAACATCTAGGGTCGACCATGTAGATATAAGTTCCACAATCGACAGAAATCAAACATATATGAAAGGAAAATCTTGCAGTAAAATGATAGAAATTAATCAGAAGAATATAACGAGAGAAGAATATAGGCAGCAGCAAATGAAATGGTCAAGGGGGCAGCATGGCAGTCTAAGGAGAGGTTAAGACTTTAAGAGCAAATAATGCATGAAAGATCAGAAAGGGCATATACCCAATATAAACACGAGAAACTTCAGGAGTATTCAGAACTTTTCCAAGCGACCACATTAGTGCCCCATAAACTCTCATCAACTATAAAATGATGTCAACAGATAAGCAGGTTACATGGCCCTGTTGAACTCAGTTTTTAAAAGTGAAAGTAGGAGAAAACAAGCATCTAACCTGTTGGGTATTGACTTGGTCAGCCTTGTTCAACACAACACGTACGTATTTTGCCATCATTGGCTCGTAAAGATGCAATTACTCGCTTAAACTCATCACTGATATCAAGTTTATAAAGTTTATAAGGATCAAACAAAAGAGAATCAGATCACCTTTTTCTGCAAACCATGATATAACACCAGTAAAATCATAACTCCTTCGTGCTCGTTGCTTTTCTCTAGAGAGAACCCCAGGAGTGTCAATAATTGTGATTTCATTTAGTAGCTGATTAATTTTTTTCAAATAAATAGAGATTATAAGATTTAAATTCGTGACCGCTTCATCATCAAGGCTTTGATACTATATTAAAGAATCATCTTAACTCAAAATCTTAAGTTATTAGATGAGATTTTAAAATATAATTTATATTATTTTTTAACATGATATCTATTATGTATGATAGTGAAAAGATTTAGAACAATAGAAGAAATAGAAGAAGAAATTGAATACAAAAAATACAGTACTGGAAGCACAACCACCAAACTTACTTTTTTGTAACACAAGGATCAGATATGATGCCGATACTACAACATCACGAATGCCGATACTCTTTTGAATTTGAACAATTGATTGCATCTCCCCCTCCATCTCTTTCGATCCCTCTTTTAATTTAATTTAATTTAATCAATTTCAGGAGGTGCAACACAAGCATAAACTATGATCCCTCTGTCTCTCGTTTCAAGGGAAGTAAATAAGAACGAAAATTAAGAACTATATACCATTAGCAACAAATTAAAAACATAACTGGCTAGCTAGCTAGGCCTATCTTCACTTTGATTTACAAACAAATATTTTGAAATGGGGCCATTTTCGATTTTTTTTTTTATAAAGGAAATCTCAATATAGCTACCCGTTATCTCATATGAGTTTCAAACATTAAACAATGCCACTCCCTCATTCATTCGTTATCAGTTAAATATTCTGCTTAATTTACACGTGTTTGTCAAGTGTTTTTATTAAAATAAAAACCAATATATCATAATAATTAATCTTGGTATAAAATTATTATAAATTTTAGTCTTACACAAGTACTAGTGAGTGAAGTGAAGAAAAATAAATTTTAAAAAAACTTATTATGGTCTGATGTTGAAATTGTCAAGACATATTAAGGCTTGTTTTAATTTGATGTCGTCTTGGATGGAAGCATGCGCCTGTTTGATAAAATATTTAATTATCACTAATTAATAATAGATGGAGGAGGATAATACTGCGTACGTAC
>Ga0307507_10008146_pt1 | contig 14705 bp, 3 predicted proteins | sample 7_EM_MG_FD_207223 | JGI IMG/M metagenome (GOLD analysis project Ga0307507, IMG submission 207223) | Populus trichocarpa ectomycorrhiza microbial communities from riparian zone in the Pacific Northwest, United States - 7_EM | ecosystem: Host-associated > Plants > Roots > Unclassified | place... | reverse complement strand
AGGAATTCTTTAAAGATAGCTTTTATCCAGCTAGGAGCGTCCTCCCTTAAGGCCTAATCTAACTTAATAGCGTTAAAAGGTGCTATAGGTGCTCCTATAGAGGTAGTGTTCTTAGCTTCTAGGTAAACAGCTTTTATAGCTATTACTAACTAAACTACTATATTATTAAAAACCCTTATATTTAGTAACCTTCTAGACCTTATTCTCTGCATATAAGGAATGCGTATTAATATACTTTATACAGGCGTCCTACCCTTAGTATTACCTTAATTTAAGCGTCCTACTTAATCTTAACCTAGGCTTCCCACTTAATTAGAGTGGCCCACTTAGTCTTAACCTAGGCTTCCCACTTATTCAAAGCGGCCTACTCGGTTACTATCTAGCCTACTTATAGTTCTCGCAACTAGAGTCTCTGTTGGCGCGTTTAAGGTAGTAGGGAAAGGTGTAGGTTAGTTTGCGGCTTGGCTTATAGCGTAATTTAAGCGTCCCGCTTAATCTTAACCTAGGCTTCCCACTTAATCTAAGCGGCCTACTTGGTTACTATGTCTTATAGCTTGCACCCAAGGTGCTCTATAAGGGAACCTGTACTTATTCACTTTAGTATCTCTAAATAGCTCAATTGCTTAAGTATGTAGGTTTATTATCTTAAATTAACTACTCCCTTTTAACCCCATAAAAACGTAGTCAGGTTTTATTCTCAAATTGTACTTCCTAGGGTATTTCTTAAGCGTATTAATTAGATTGGCGTAACACCCAAAGACGACTAGATTCTTTAAGTTAGGAACTTATTAGGTGTATACCTTATAGGGTGTAATAGCACCACTGTACTTGTTGTTAAATGGAAGTGCTAAGGTGGGTACTTAATTCTTAATCCAGACAGCATACTTAACTGCGTAGCACTAGAGTTTAACTAGTATATTTCCTTAAAATAGAAGTGACCTTGTCTTGTAGTCAACTGTGTAGATCACACGCTTAATTGCGCCATTGTATAAGTGCTTGTATAGCGGACAAGGTTTAAAGTTAATACCCTAGGGTATTAGTTTGTCTTAAAATCTGTAGCTAAACTCCCCCTTTCTATTATCCGCTTAAATCTATGCAGCTTTATTGCCAGTAAACCTCTCTACCCTTATAATGATCTCTTTAATATATAGCAGTACCTCTTCAGTTCGGAGGGTTTTAAAAGGAATAACCTAAGTATAGCATATGGCGTCGTCTAGGGCTAGGAGGTAGTAGTTATAACCTCTAATTAATATACCGATTTGTCCCGTAGTATCTAGGTATAGCCCTTAACCAGGTATATTCTCGCGCTTAGTTGTCTTCTTACTTAGTATTTCTCGCATCTTCCTAGCTAAATAAGCTTCGCACGTGCTCTTACTAACTAGTACTGCTCTCTTCTTAAGCTTTATGCCTAGTAAGGAGTGCTATAGCTTAAACGGGTTACTATAATTTGTATATCTAGTTTGGCGGTGCTATAGCTTAGTATCTGTTTCACTAACGTTTGGTTATAAATTATGTGCTTCTACTATTATATTAAATGCTTCCTAATGCTCTTATAGCACATAGAGGTTGTTCCTTATAGTGGCCTTAAACGTCGCACCTAATTTATACTTACCAGTAGCTCGATTGTCTAGGTTAAATGTAATCAAGTAGCCTTCCTAAGTAAGAGTCCTTACTAAAATCAGCTTAATTGACTTAAACGAAGGTACAAGCTAGATATCTTTTAGCTTTAGGGTACCGATTTAAACTTAACTATAGCCTATAGCAGGGACAACGGTCCCATTTGCAGTACGGACCTATTATGGCATATTCCATCTCTTTAAGTATATTAGGTCTGATTGGTCACCAGTAAAATACTTAATTGCTCCTAAGTTAAGAGCCTAAGCTAGAGACATTATTGTAAGCATAGCACGTTTAGGGTTAGGGTTAAGGTAAATTAAATTGCTGTTGAATTCTTCCTTAGCTATTGCTATATTCTCTACTTCCTCTATCTTAGAAGCACCTTAATCTGTCTTCCTAGCGTTGTTAAATCGGAATTGCTTAAGTAGGGGACAGTTTTTCTGGTAGTAACCTTTCTAATAGCATACTCTGCACTTATTTCTTTCTAGTTATCTTAGCTCTTTACTTACTTAAGACAATGAGCTATAGCAATAACGTAATAAGGAATGATTAAATCTACTAGCACAGCCTCTGCCCCTTATTCAACCTTAACCTTAGTTTCCCCTTCTCCCCCTAGGTTTGTCTTTCCTCTTATATACAAGTACTGCATTTTATACTTATGTAGGGAGAGCAGTTTCTTACTCCTAAAAAAGGGTAATACAGCTCTTAAGGTCTCATTTGTCTCATAAACACCAGGTCTTTACATTCTACCACATAACATCGCTTAGGAGGGCCAAGAGAAGCTGCTTTTTAATATCGTTGTTAGTAAGTACTTAAGGGGTTAAGGCTAGATTAATCTTAAATTAATTAAGTATTTAGAGGAACTTAATAATTTACATCTTTATAGGGTTAAATATAGTGCTATAGAACTCTCTATAGAGTCTAGAGATGTAGACCTTATTATTAGCCTTATTAAACTTCTTTATTTCTTCCCATATTCCTTAAATATTATACGCCTTTATTATCGCACGCATCTCTTCCTAACGGTCGTCCCCTATTAAATTATAGATAATCTTGTTTGCTTCCCCTTATCTTCTTCTTCCGTTAGCTAAATTAACTCGATTTAGGTCCTCTGTACTAGTAACAAAATCCCAGCCCTCTAATATAATTAGGGCTACCTCGCAGGTGCGCTCCCAGTCTGCAAAGTTGTCTCCATTAAAAATAACGATTTTACTAGCCTTATAATCATATATAGGTGTTATTAAGGTTAAGGTAGAGAAGGTCATTTTTAGGGTTAATTTTTAAGTTAGGAGAGGTGTTGCTACCCAGGCTTATAACCTATTAGAATTACAAGGTTATGAGGTCACAGCGGAGGTGTCTTAAGGGTCTATTTGATGATAGAGATAACGCAGACGATGAATATTGATTAATTTGTGATGCAGTAGATGCGGTTAATGTCTATCTAGATTGACATATAGAGCTCGCTCTCGCGACGTGTCCAGAGCTTAGTCAGCATCTCTCGCTTAATTCTGACACCCTATAATAGGAAGCCTGTGAAGGTTCTAATACCTCATTAGAATTAACCCCCCTTAAGGACGAATATGAAGGCCTTAATTGGGACTATGTAGAGAGATATTAACGGCCTTATTAAGACCTTCTTAGAACTCCAAGCTTTATATAGGACTATGGCTGGCGGCTCCAGTAAAGATTTGGTAAGAAAACAACCGTTTTCTTATATAAATATTGCCATCTGTATAAGATTAAAGTGACTCTATATAAGACTAGTAGAGCCACTACTTCTGTAGTAGGATACCTTGCTAAGGATATAGATGGCCATTAGGTTAATTCTTATAGTCTTATTAATTATACAGCGTCTTGGAAGCGGAAGGCTTTAACTGTTCTAGAGCAGATTTAATAAACCTATTATATATTGCAAGCAGTTGCTAATAAGCTTATTAAGTCCTACGACTCCAATATCTTTAAATAAGTGGTTATACTATAGATTGCTGCTAGAAACCACCCTCTGCAAGAAGTCGAGCGACCTAAATTTTAAGCCCTAATTACAGCCGCAAACAAAGACGCCGAGCCTGATCTATACCAAAACTATAAGGCAATTTATAATTAAGTTCTTGCTGAATATAATGGCAATAAAGGTGTAGTAATGGAAGAACTGGTGTGATTAATAACAAGATTTTATATATTATTTAATGGCTGGATAACATGTGATAAGAAGAAAGCTCTTACCAGTGTCTATGTTCATTACTTAGATGATTAAGGCCAGATTTAAAACTTTATGCTTACTTTACCAGAGCAGCTTGGCCTATATAGCGGCTATAACTACTATAATGTTATTAGCAATATTATTGCTGAGTACAATCTTGGTAGTCGAATTAGCTGGTTTGTTATAGATAACGCCCATAATAATAACACCTGCATTAGCTTCCTTGTAGCGGAGCTTAGATTTAATAAATAGCAATATTAGGTGCGGTGCGCTACCTATATATTTAATCTAATGGCTTAATTAAGTCTATTTGGAACCGATAAAGATATATTTAAGAATGGTGATAAGAACTTAATAGTAGGCGTTCCCCTACTATTAATTTAATTAAAACTAAGACTTTTATAGGAAGAGCAGCAGTTCCTAGAGGAGTGGCGAAAGGAAGGCCCGCTTAGAACTCTTATTAATTTTATCTATTTAATCTGCTTGCTATAAAAGTATAAACAGTTCTATGCCTTCTAGTAAGAGGAGAACGCTATGCTACCGCGTGCCGATTTTAAAGTCCTTGAGCTTGTTAAGCCCATTAAGACTAGGTGGAATAGTTATTTAATAACATTTAAATAAGCTATTAAGCTTTAAGGCCCTATTTCCTTAATAATGTAGTATAATATTAATAAATGGAACAGGAAGCTCGCAATGATTAAGTCTAGTTAATGACGTAGAAAGAATCCGAAACCATATTAGAAGCCTCTTAATCGCCCTCTCTATGTATAAGTTGGCGGCCTTGCTTCCTACAATTGGGATGTTATTAAGCAATATATTTAGCTTCTTGAGCCGCTTTAGTAAGCTACACTTAAGCTTAAAGGAAGAGGCAAGGCTAGGCGTAATGGCGCGATATAGGAAGTTATCCCTTATATGGAGTTTCTAATAAGGTACTATAAAGAAGCTAAAGCTTAATTAACTAAGGTAATGACGGAGGATTATCCTAATTAAGAGGCAATTAAGGATTACTACAAAATTAATATTAATTGCGGGTGGGCGAAGCTTTAAAAATACTATGTAGTGCTTAATTAGACGCCTATCTACTATGTAGCTTGCCTACTATTGTGATGGTGCTAGAGCGCGTTACCTGCCATATTCTGCCACCTAGTAGACTGTCTAATACTATCTAATACTGTCTGATACTGTCTGATACTGTCTGGTACTGTCTGGTACTGTTTCTTACTATTAGCTCGCCTACTATTGGCTTATCTACTACTAGCGCCTTGGCGGCTCACGTTACCTATTTGTTTACATAAGCCCTCGCAGCCACCTTTCCTTCTCCTTAGCTTAGTGTCTTCATTAGATAGCAATCTATAAGCTTTGGTTTAGAGGCATTTATATAAGCCGTCACATTATACTAAGCTCTCCCTACACTGCCTAGGAAGGCCTTAATAATATCCCACCCTAAAAGAAGACCATCGTCTGCAACGACACGTTAATGCGTTATACTTAGACCCAAAGAAAAAATTACTACTACGCCTGGGAAGGCCCTAACACTATCCCACTTTTAGAGGCCAGACTATACTTAACCTGCACCCCCTAAAAGAACCCTAGAATTAAACCTAAATTACACAATTCTAATAATCCTTAGGAAGCTAACAATGGCACCTAAAGCGAGCTTATTTAAAAGACCTACCTCTACCTAAGAGGAACACGAGATCCAGTTAGGATTAGAAATTAAAGATAATAATAATATTATAAATATACACGAGCAGATTCGTGCCCTTATAGCTAATTAAAAGGTTGATTATCTTTAAGCCTAAAGTATACAAGAGACTTTAAAGGAGATCCTAGAAAACCTTACTACCTTATAAAATAGCCCAGCCTCCCCTTTACAAAGCCTTAGTTAACCCATTCACTTAACCAAATATAATACACCAGAGAGTACGGAAACGATAATAAAATAATTAAAGTCTATTAAGCTCCCTAACCCTTAACCGCTATCTAATGGGATAGACCCTACCTTTAAGAATTAGAGGATCTAAGTACAAGGAAAGCTCCGCGTTAACTATAACCATTTTACCTCTAAAGAAGCCAAAATGCTCTACCTCTTTAGTTAAACTATTGGGGATGCCTAGCGACACCTCTAGGCTAAGTTTAAGGATAAGTTACCTATTTAGTTTATATTTGTTAATAAGATAAGTTACCTATTTAGTTTATATTTGCTAATAAGATAATATAGCATTTGGCTACTATTTATGTTAATTTAAATAAAGCACGGGATGCCCGTTATAACTATAACCGCCTAATAATAAAACCGAATTAATTCTTTACCAAGTTTTAGACCTAATTCTTACACCTAGTAGGCGAAGGCTAGGTTCCCCTTAAGAACTATTATTTGGACCTATACGACAAGCTAACGGTCCAACTATAAGAGAAGATTGGATACCAGTCCCCTATATATCTAGATTAAGGATTTTGGAGCTCTTGCTGCACCTGGCCCAAAAAGACTAAAACTAACCAAAAGAACCCTAAAAAACACCCAGAGAATCCCCCTAAGATGCATATATCGCAGGGGAGGCACACGTCGAACGACGGTGGTTCGTACTTGCGCGCGACCGCCAGAACCACGCCCAGCAATGGCCCTCCACAATAAAGATGGGCGAATACCACACCATAAAGCGGAAATACCTTTATTAAGAAGGCATCTAACAAAATATAAAGCCTATTAGACGTGTCTAGTATCCAGAATTACGGGGGAGTAACCGTTAGCCATAATAATCTAATGCAGCTAGCAGAATGGCTTCGCTAGTTTAGCAAACCTTAGGTGCCCCTCTAGTAAACCCTTAATTAAATCCTCCAACGGCTAAGCAAAATTAAAAATAAATAAAACCCCCCCTTACTAGCGAACCGCACCTGGGCTGCTGTAGCTGCATTTCTATAATATAGGGAACTTAACCCCCTTAAGACAATAACCAGGTATATAATTATAATATAACTAAATATAGAAAAAGCAGAGGGACTTAGGGGATAATTAGAAATAGAAGTCCTTATAAAGATTTGCAAAGAGGTCTATAATGCTGTTGCAGTCTAACACCTTAGAAGTAGAGATATTAGAGTTACCCTAAAGAACTAATAGGCAAAGGAACGAGCCGTAAGGGCAGGGGATAGGCTAGGAGAACGTATTGGTATAAAAGTACTCCGCGAGGACTACCTAGTCGAAGTCCTAGTGGTTCCTATAAGCCTTAGGGTAGAAAAGGGATGCTAGGTGGATAACACAGCAATTATATAGGAGATAGTAAGATAAACGGAACGCCTTATACCAGGACTTAAGATCACCCAAATCTAATGGCTTTAATAGGAAAATGCAAACTAAGTAAATAACGAGAATAATAAGAGGACACAAGGGTCGCTAAAGACTTGCTAGGGAAACGCTAGATAAACACATAGCTCCCTTATCGTCAGCATACATATACTAGGAATGAAAAAACTCCTTATCCAAAAAGGAATAATTATAAACGGCCTTATATATAATACAAGGCTCTACAACCACAGACTATACTTAGAACGATACTACTGCTGTGTATAATAGGGACACACCCAATCCACATACGCAGCACAGGTGTGCTGCGGCCACTGTGTAGGCCCCTACAATACAAAACACTGCTTAAATTAAGACTAAATAAAATGCGCAAACTGCCACCAAAGCACATATAAGGCGTGGGAGAGAGAAGACTGCATTAAATACAGGAGATGGAAGGTAAGGGCTTAATAGCTACAGGAATAACTGCATGCTAGGTTATATAAATGGAAATAACAGGCGATAAGCTAGGGGGGCGTAGGTGCCTTTCTAGCGTTTCCTACCTTTAACACTGGGGGGCTAGGCCAGCTATCCCAAGCCTTAACGGGCTAGAAGCGACGCCGCGCGATATTACCAGACCGTATAGGGACACAAGGGGCACAAGGGACACAAGGGAGAGGACGCCCTGTAGGAAGACCCTTATGGACAGCTACAGCAAGCTTAAGACCAGGACAATTAAGAATTAGACTTAACGCGGCAAATATAACATTTGCAGCCAACTCTTAAAGGGCATATAGCCAACCAGTAAGAATAGGGGAAGAACCGGAGACAATAACAGATTCAGATATAGAAGCGCTAGTAGGAACACAAGATACGGGAATAGAAAGCTCTATATAAAATAAGTAGTAACTAGGGTGCAAACACAAGAGATAGAAGTTCTAAAAGTCCTAGAGAAAATGGAAATAGAAGAAGCGAGGAACAAAGGAGAGGTAAAGGACCCTTATTGGGGGTCCGCCACCTATCCATTATATAGTATAACTGCGGCAATACAAACCACCGTCTTGCAAGGCCCTTACTAGACAGCCTAGACCTAGAGAAATACCATATCCTTACTATATAAGAGCCGTATTATAATGCCTATATATAATTAATATACTGCCCCTAAGGATTCTAGCTCCTATACGAACCAAAAGCAGCTATATATATGTGCTTTATGATTAGCAAGGCTATCAGCCTGTCCTTATAGTTATAGCAGGCAGTTAACCTAGATATTACAGTTATAACAATCCAGATATATAGGGGACCAGTATAGATTATTAATGTATATAACCCTAGGGTTAAAGGGGTCCCATAAACAGAGAACATTATATCGGTAATAAGCTTACTGGAAACCGAAGGCACAGAATCTATCCTATTAGGAGATATAAACCTCTACTACTTATAGTAGGGGGGTATCCATATTACTGCTAAATAATAGGCAGAGTGCCTACTAAGAGCTATAGACACCTAGGGCCTTAAGCTAGCTACCCCTCTAGGAGCAATTATATGGCAATGAGGCACCGCTGGAAGCACAATTAACCTTATATTTATGGACGAAGGCCTATACTAGAGACTTAAAAGGTGCAACCCTAAAGAAGAATGGACACTCGCCTTAGACCATATCCCCATCCAGATATAGCTAGATCTGGATATTAAGGCGTAACCAAATAGCAAAAGATACGCAATAAGAAAGCTTAAGATAGACAGCTTCCTTAACACAGTTAAATAACAACTTTAAGACCTAGAAGAAATCCACCCGATACTAAACAAGCGAGGCTTATTAGCTACCCCTAAGGAAATTAACTAAAGACTAGAAAGGATCTAGGCAGCAATTAAAAATAGGCTAGAAGAGCACTGCCTAGTCTTAAAACCAGGCCCCTACGCGTAACACGCATGGTCCGTATAATACGCGATCCTTATTGCTAGCCAATAATAAGTAAGAAGAAAATATACAAATAGCTATAATCCTAAAGATAAGAGATAATATAAAGACACAAGAAACCAGCTAAAGAATACCCTAAAAAAAGAAGTAAGGAATAGCTAGAGACGGTCTATAAATAAGCATACTACTAACCTAAGCCTCCCCCACAACAAAGGTCTTTAGAGGATAGTAAAATGGGCAAAGAGAAAGGCGGGACGTTTAGTAGAAGACCCACACTTTCCGCCCCTATAAAGACTAGGTGAATTACTGGCTACAAGCAACAATAATAAGAAGGCAAAGATCCTTACAGAAATTTTTTTCCCTTGACCAGCTTTAGCAGACCTTAGTAATATTATAGGCAAAGCACCAGTGACTCGCCTAAGGGTTAATAGCGATATAACAACCGAAGAAATGGCTAGAACTATTAGCCGCCCTTTAAATAATACAGCACTAGGACCAGATGGGATCCTAAATAAAGCCCTAAAGATGTGCGGACTACTAACAGCACCTTGGCTTGTGGATGTAGCTAGAGCATGCTTTGTAATAGGCTACTACCCAAGACTTAGAAGAGCTATAATAACGTTTGTCCTACGTAAAGAAGGTAAAGCAGACTACTTATTCCTAGGGAGCTACCGCCCTATTGCCTTAGAGAATACCCTAAGCAAGATCTTAGAAAGGGTAATAGCGGACCATATAGCAGATACGGCTAAGGAACACGCCCTACTACTACAAAGCCAAATAGGGGCAAGAAAGAACCGCTTAACACTATTAGCACTTACGCTACTCGCTGCCACCATTAAATCTGCATGGGCGATGCGAAGGGACTTTATAGTATTAATACTTAGCCTAGATATTAGTGGCGCCTATAATAATGTACCCTATAAGCATCTCCTATACATCTTTAGGGCAAAAGGCTTCCTAGAATAGATTATATAATTTATTTAAGGGTTTATAGGTTTAAAAAAAACATTACTAGTCTTTAGCGGATACTAAAGCCCCCCTATTACAGTTGCAACAGGAATACTATAAGGATCACCCCTCTTGCCTATACTTTTCCTTTTCTTTGTAAGCAACCTGCTTAACTCCTTTAAGGAAGGGGCAACCCAGGGAATAGGCTTTATTAATAACACAAACCTAATTACATATGGGCTAATAGCTGCAGAGAATTACAGAACACTAGAGAAAGTACATAACACCTATATAGAATGGGCAAGATAATATGGAGTCTAATTCTCATTAGAGAAATACCAGCTAATCTATTTTATAAGAAAACGCAACTAATCTATAGATTTTTAGTACATAATTCGCATCTAAGGCTTTAGGGGTTAACCAGTTTAGGGCCTAAGAGTATTAGGAGTATGGGTGGACAGTAAGCTCTAGTGGAGCGTATATGCGGCGTAAGCGGCCCGTAAGGGCTAAATATAGTATATCGCATTATCTAGGATTGTTAACTCTATATAGGGTCCATGCTTCCAGAGGTCACGCCTACTATACACAGCAGTTGTCCGGCTAACTATAACATATAGGTCCAGTATCTGGGCCATTGGAGAATCTAAAAAAGGCCCCCCTAAATTACTCCTTAAACCACTCTAAAAGGTCCAAACAGCCTGCCTCTAGAGTATAATAGGCGGATATAAGCGAACGGCCACACTACTGCTTAAGAAGGAAGCTAATATTCCCCCCCTATAACTATATATTGAAGCCGCTGCAATGCAAAGGGCGCAAAAGGAACGCAACTATAATGTTATAAAGTATATTAAGACACACCTAAATAAACTATGGAGGGACCCTAGAGCGCCTTATAGGAGAACAAACTAACAACCCCAAAGTAGGGAAGATATATTGGAGAAACAGGTAAAGAAAGCAGAAGAAAAATAGTGCTGCTTTAGGGCCCAGGCCTATATAGAGGAGGAAGGGAGACGCGTAAGAGGCCAGCTAGGACAACAGCAAGAGAGAGAAAGGAGCTAAAGTAGAGCATAAAAGAACGCCAGGAAACTATCTACCGCAATATAATACTGGCTGGACCAACGCTGGAGAGGCGTATGGAAGTTAAAGGTACAGAGGCTAACTGAGGCAAGAGGAACCTAAGCCGTAGCATGGTTAACACTATGGGGGGTAAACTCTCTAGGGCTCTAAGAAGGCCTAACAAAGGCAGAAAATATAATAGTAACACTCTTAAGAACAGGAATAATAGGACTAAAAGACTGGCTTTACTGGGTGGGTGTTCTAGTAGGTAGCCTAAGATGCAAATATGGCTAGCTAAGACAGACACCAAAACACGTAATACTGTTATACCCCTTACGCACTAACTGAGAAGTAATGCCCTTAGTAGCTAGTATAGAGAACTATAAGACACTGCTCTTAATATAAAAAGGCCTTAAGGCGGTTACCCAGTGGCTTATTAGCTAAAATGTACTAAACCAGTTCTGGGTTGCAAAGGAAATAACAATAAAGGGCGGGGGGATAAGCAACGGGCGCCCCCTAATAACTCTATAGTAGTAGAGTAAAGTATGCGATACTAGCGCGTCCGTAGGCTTGTTATGGCAGCAGTGGTTCCCAAGGAGGTTAAAAAGTAAGGTAGTAGAAGCACTATAGGTAACTCGTAGGCGCCTTACAGGCGCCTTGCAGGCAAGTCCTAAAAGGCGGGGAGATGGATCACGGGGTTTTCTTAAGTTGGGTCTTTCTTAAGTTGAGTTTTCTCCCTATATGTAAATAAGGAGTAGTCCGCGTGGGCCCAATAGGGATCCGAATCGGATGTTAAGCAATGAATTATTATTATAAGAGAAGATTGTGGTAGCTTTAGATAACCTACTAACCTACCAAAGACTCGTAACCCAATGTTTATTACTAGATTTAGAACTAAAATAAATTAATACTTATTCTAATCGACTAAAGAGGTCCTATAATAACCGGAACCTATCCGCTATACTAATGGGAGCTAGCGTTAGAAGATAAACTATAACCACCCTTATACTAAAAGCGGTTATAACTACCTACCCATGAGCCTTATCCGAATTGCTACGTACCACGCCTTTAGCTAATGCTCATTATAATACCCTAATTGACCCTGCCACGGTCACGTGCTTTAATTGTAGAAAGGATGGTTACTTTGCCTTATCCTGCCCAGAGCTAAAGGATATAGGTAATATTAAGGAGATAAAAAAAGAAGAAACGTTTAATAAGTTAAAAAAAAGAAGAACCCTAGGGAAAGACTCTCCCCTAGGGTACCCTATTAATCTTAAGGAGATTAATCTAAGTTAGCTAATAGGTGGAAAATACTTTATGGTTCTATATACAGTATCTTAAAATAGATATAGAGTTAATACAACTGCCCTTGTTAATACTGGAGCAAATAGCTTTACCTTTATAAACACTGCTTATATAAATAACGTTGCTAAGTTCTTAAATATAAATGCTACCTGACTAGAGAAGCCTGTTTAAGTAAAAGGCTATAACGGCTAAGCTGGTAAGCCAGTTACCCATATCTTAAAGCTATATATCGCTATTAATAGACGGCGCCAATTTAGTATCCCCTTCTGTATCCTAGACCTAGGGTCCTATAATATAATCCTTAGCCGGAAATAGATGTCCTACTTTAATATTTAGTTAAATGTTTAACAAAGACAGTTTATCTGGCTAAAGAATAGACTAAAACTGCCTTCCTTTATTAAAGAAATTCGGACCGACTATAAGATACTAATTATGGGGGTTGACCCTATCTATTAGTAGGATGTTAGAGACCGTGACCTAGTCTTTACCTAAGAAGATGCCCGCTGTGAGGCCGGTAGGAACTCCGTACTAATAAAAATACTTTCCCAAAGCGATGCGTTTAAAGAGGACTCTATATATAGAAGCGGGATAGAAAGCGGCGTAGATAATATTTAAATCGCGCAGATCTAACTAGTATGAAAAAGAACGTACTAATAGGATATAAGGGATGACCTCTAAAAGATGCGATAGGAGCTAGAGGGAGTAATAATAACGCTAATACCCCGGAACCCCCTAAAGCTATATACGCCCCTATTGTCTTATAACCCCCCTATAGTAGATATTACCGTAATTAGCGCAATAGCGTTCTACTTTAATATATACTAAAAGGACAATGAGGTCTTTATAATAAGCCTATATAAGATTAACCAAATTATTAATAATAGGGAGGAAAAGCTAGCTAAGGAAACTAATAAGAAACTGGTTAAATATCTTCTTTCTACTATTTATGCGAAGTATAAGGACGTATTCTTAAAGGCGGCTTTGGATAAGTTACCCCCTTACAGGATATATAATTATAAGATTTAATTAGAAGCTAATAACTTGCTAGGCTATAGCCCCCTTTACCAATAATTAATGGACAAGCTAAAAGCAATAAAGTAGTACTTAATTGATAACCTTAATAAAGGGTTTATTGAGCCAAGTTAAGCTCCTTTTGCTTCCCCTATTTTGTTTGTAAAAAAGCCTAATAGAGGCCTTTGTTTTTGTATCAGCTATTAAAAGCTAAATGCTATTACTTAAAAGGATTAGTATTTTATTCCTTTAATTAATAAGACCCTCGCACGCCTAAGCTAAGTAAAGATCTTTACTAAACTTAATATCCGTTAAGCTTTCCACCAAATTAGGATAAACCCTGTATTTAAAGATTTAACAACGTTCCGTACCTATTATAGTTCCTATAAATATAAGGTTCTTTCTTTTAGACTAATAAATGGACCGGCTATATACCAAAGGTATATAAATGACGTTCTTTTTAATTACCTTAATAAATTCTACACGGCATACCTAGATAATATTTTTATATACTTAGATAATGAACTTAAGCACTAAGTTTATATTAAGAAGGTCCTAGAAAGATTATAGAACGCGGGCTTATAAGCCAATATTAAAAAATGTAAATTTGGGGTAAAGCGTATAAAGTACCTCAGGTTTATAGTGAGTATAAATAGGATTAAAGTTAACCCTAAGAAGGTTAACGTAATCTATAACTGGAAACCCCCTTATATTATAAAGGGGATCTAGTTCTTCCTTGGTTTTTATAATTTCTATTACCAATTCATCCGCGACTACGGGGTTATGGTAAAGCCTCTTATACAACTTACCTAGAAAGACACGCCTTTTGTCTTTAGTAACGACTATATAGAAGCCTTTAGAGAGTTAAAAGATCGGCTTATCTTTTCTTAAATTTTTTATTACTATAACCTGGACCTTAAATCAATACTAGAGACGGACGCTTTTAATAGAGTTATAGCGGGAATCCTATTATAGTTATATCTAGACGGCAAATAGTACCCTATTACTTTCTTTTTAAAAATAATAGACCTAGCTAAGTGTAACTACGAAGTACATAATAAAGAAATACTAGCTATTATCTAATCACTGTCCCAATAGCGCGTAAAGCTGGAGGGCATGAACTTCTCATCGGCAAAATATGGTACCCTTTCAATAGCCTTAATGGTTGGTGGTTGACGCAATTGGCGCGCAGTTGAGGTCATTTGGCAACTCAACCGACTAGCCTATGTCGTGTTTTTTTGACACGCAGCCTGTACGCAACCTGCGCGCAACCTGCCAGTAATCTGCGCATTTGGCAACCATAATTATATTTACCTCTTTTATACTAATAACATATTTTAAATAAATAAAAGCTACTTTAAAGCTAT
>Ga0307507_10008145_pt1 | contig 14707 bp, 3 predicted proteins | sample 7_EM_MG_FD_207223 | JGI IMG/M metagenome (GOLD analysis project Ga0307507, IMG submission 207223) | Populus trichocarpa ectomycorrhiza microbial communities from riparian zone in the Pacific Northwest, United States - 7_EM | ecosystem: Host-associated > Plants > Roots > Unclassified | place... | reverse complement strand
GCGGAGGCCCTGCACGAAGCTCTGCGGAGGCCCTGCACGAAGCTCTGCGGAGGCCCTGCACGAAGCTCTGCGGAGGCCCTGCACGAAGCTCTGCGGAGGCTCTACACGAAGCTCTGCACGACGGCTCTGCGTACGACGGTTCTGCGTACGACAGCTCTACTACGGAGGCTCTATATGTTGAATTGAGGCTATGGAGCTAAAAACTCTGTGTATTGCTTATTTTCTATATAGGTGGTTGAAGAGATTTCGAGGAACTTCGACCGACGGTCGAAGTTGTCTGATTGGTCAAATTCCTGCCAAGAGATGTCTCCCATAAGTCTCATCACGTGATATCGTTGCGGGCTTGTTTTCCAACACCCTCCCTTAAGCTCAGTTAACGATACCGCTATATACACTGTATATAAGGGTGTAGGGTTGCTTAATGAGGGTTGCTGGAGTTCCTTTCGTGAAACGTCTCTTAAAATTTTGGCAGCACCTCCCTATAGGTGTTCTACATTGCCCATAGAGCTCTAGAGGCCCTATAGCCTCGCCCTGTGTCTCTCCTGAAGTATGTCCATCCTTCCTACCGGTATGAGCCCTCCCTGATGTCGCGGCCGTTGGATTTGGGTGGTAGGTTTAGGTGGCAGGTTCGAGTGGTAGGTTTGAGTGGTAGGTTGGTAGATTAAGGTTGAGTTCTGTTGCTCGTTTTGAGGCCTCAAGGCGTCGTTTAGCGTACTCTCCGAGGATCTACTGATCGTGTACTGATTTCCTATTAAGGCCTAGTATAGTTAATTGAGTTTCTACACCATCCGAAGGTGTTTAAGGAAGGCGTAGAACTAAGGACCTATAAGAGGCTTAGTAAGGCCGTCGGCCGCCATGTTAATTAAAGCAATATATACAAGGTCAATTCTGTTACTATTTATCTTATCTCTCATGTAGTAAAACTGGATGTCAATGTGCTTCGTTTAATCATGCTAAACTAGATTTTTGGCTAACGCTTTTATAGCTTAGTTGTTGGTTTTAATTAAGATTCTAGCAAACTATTTGCTCTGGTCTAGTACACCTAGTTTAGTAAGTAAAAGTTAAAGCTATATAGCCTCTTTTACTGTAGCCATTAGAGCCGTGTACTCTGATTAATATATTAATAGTGAAACGGTAGCTTATAGCTTTAATTTCCATGAAATTGGTCCTCCGTTTAACATAAATATAAAGCCCAATATAGAGCGTCTTGTGGTTTTGTCTTATCCCTAGTCGGCGTTACTAAAGCTAATTAGTGTAAGGTCTAGGTTCTTATTGCCTCTATAGATAATTCCTCTATTAAGCGAGCCGGCTAGGTATTAAAGGATAAGTCTTACAGCCGTTATATAGGTAGAGGTAGGATTATAGGCGAAACGGCTTACTGTTAATACCGCAAAGGCGATATCTGGCCTTGTTTCTATTATAGGAAATATAACTAAACTAACCATACTCTAGTATCTTCTAACGTTATCCTTGCTGGTAGTTTCTTAATTGGCTACAAGCTTAATTAAGTGCTTTATAGGTACTGGTGAGGTATTAGCCTTTCGTAATCCAAAACATTCAAGAGCTTTAATGAGGTAGGCTCGCTATAAGAGTATAATCTTCTTCTTCGTTCGATCTCTCGTAACTATTATACTTAAGTAAAAGCTTATTAGCCTAAGATCTATTATTTAGAAGGCTGCCTTAAGCTCTGCTTTTACCTAATTAACTACCGCTATATCTTTATAGATAATTTTAGTGTTATTAACGTAGGTAGAAATAATTAAACCTTTCTATCCTTTACTAGTAGCGAATATACTGTAATCCGCGTGTAGATGGTAAAGTCCAAGTTTTTCTAGTAGAAACTTTAAGAGCGTCTTATACCAGATTTAAGGTAACTGTTTTAGTCCGTAGAGGGCCTTTTTAAGGCGGCAGACTTTGCCAGCTTCTTTGTAGCCTTTTAGCATAACGACGTAGAGTTCTTAATCAATTGGTCTATAGAGAAAGGCAGTTTTAACATCTATCTGTTTAATTTTAAGGTTATGGTAGGCAGCAATCGCGAATAGAGCCCTAAAAGCCATAGGTTTTACTACTATAGCAAAGGTCTAGTCGTAGTCGACACCGTACTGCTGTAGATATCCCTTAACGACCTATCTAGCCTTATAGCGGAGGACCTCGCCGTCCTTTCCCTTTTTAACTTTAAACACCTATTTACCAGCAAGAGGCTTATGAGGAGGCTTAAGGGAGGTGAGGTTAATAAGCTCCTATATCTAGTTCTTAATTAGAGACCCTACCTCCTCTATTATTACTTTTATCCATTCTTCGCTGTTTGGGCCGTTAATTGCTTAGTTGTACGTATAAGGCTTATCTTCGTTAATTAAGGTAGTAGATATATACGTTTCGAGATCGGGTAAGCTAGTATATTAAATATAGCCGGCTAGTAGAGCCATAGGATCGACCGCATCGCGATTATTTAAGTGAGGGTTTTAAGGTGTAGATTATGGAGGAAAGGTAGATAGAAGGGCTATTAGTTCGTCGCCTATTTCGTTATCCCAGTTGCTTAGTAGCTTATTAATATTATCAGCCTATTAGTTAAGGCTTTGGTCTATACCCGTAAGGCTTATAAGGAAGGCAGTAGGGTCGCTTAGTAGGTTAATTCTTAACGTCTAGCGGCCTGATCGAGTAGTGGTCGTAGTGAGGTTTTTGGGTAGAGACTTAAGCCCGTGGGGTAAACTATTACAACCTTCCTTCTAATTGATTCTTCGTTGTTTTTTTCTTAATAGAGGCTTTGGCTAAGGAGTAATAGTGTCTTCCCTCCCTTGCTTATTAGACGAGTCCATAGATTCTTCTATAAATATAGTGGTAGTCTTTAAACTAATATTACCTTTATAGATTTTGATATCTTTAAGCCACTTAATCTTCTGTTTATCTGGTAGCCAAACGCGATAAATTGTCTTGCCGTTATAGCTAATTAGAACACCCTTTTTTAATTATAGAGCGAACCTAGCTGATTTTACGCGATCTTCTTTAGCTATAAGGGAATAGATAGTAGATCCTAGAGCCTTTAGGTAGTATACTAAGGGAGGTTTACCCTTAAGCTTTTTATAAGGTGACATGCTATTAAAAGCTCTTATAGGGCGTCTGTTTTTGATATATATGGCTACAAGAAGTACATTAGGCCATAGGAAGTCTGGTATATTGCCTATAAGGATTATTAAGCGGGTAATCTTAGTAGAGGTTTGCTGCAAGCGCTCTACTACTCCGTTCTCTTCTTAAGCGTGTGAGGCGGCAGGTTTAAATTCTATACCTAGATTGTCCATCTAGGTAGTTACTTTCTTGCTACAAAGCTCCGCTCCGTAGTTGGTACGAATTCTGGCGATTTTGAGGTCGAATTTGGTATGGATCCAGTTATAGTACCTCTATAGAGTATTAAGCCACTCGTCCTTTGTACGGACGGTATAGATTATAGTAAACCTCGTATAGTCGTTAGTAAAAGATACGTAGTATCTTTCGCCTTTAAAGCTAATGGGGGTAATAGGCCCCACTAGATCCATATAGATGAATTAAAATAGCCATATAGCTTGTTTTTAGGGTGTTCTATTATACCTCTTTTAGGCTTTAGATTAAGCGTAAGGCTTACAGTATTTATCGCTAACGTTATTAAACTTAATGCCAAGTTTATTTAGGTAGCGTCTGAGGTCGCTGTAGTTAAGGTGGCCAAATCGGTAATGCCAAATAGGTAGACTTTTGTTATTTTTAATGGTATAGAGGACCAATTCTGACTGGTGGTTATACTGCCGAATTAAGTAGAGTTGTTAAATTTTAGGCGCGTATCCTATTACCTTGTTATTATATTTAAGTTCGTAAGTCTTATTGTTAAAGAAGACGCCTATTTCCTTAAGCCAGCTTCCAGATAGTAGGTTCGCTGGTAAATATAGCACGTAAAGAACATTATATAGAGTAAGCGTGCTTCCGTGGCTTCTATTAGGTAGTGCGGTTTATATAGAGACGGATTCTTTACCTTCTAATTAAGCTTTATAGGGACCAACTGTACCTAATGAGGTGTTGTTATTAATATAGTTAAAAAGAAGTTCACGGTTATTACAGCAGTGAATAGTAGCGGCGGTATTATAGATGAAGTTATACCTACTTAGTTAAGCTTGTATAACCGCTGCTACAAGCTCTCGTTATAGATTTGCGTCAAGCTTAGCTTAACTGGAGTGTTTGTTAAGCTAGACAGGCGCTCCAGTCCTTCGCTTTTTCCTTAAGCGAATCCTATTACCAATTTCTTTTAGAGCGTTATCTAGCTTCCTCTCCTAGCAGTCTTCTTTATAGTGTGTAGTTCTGTTATATCTTACGCAGTTAGGGTGTTTACATATCCCAACTAGCGCTATTTTTCTCTTTATAGGCCCTCTATTGTTTGATTGTACTACTAGTGCAGTAGAGACTTCCTAATTAAGCTCGCTGTTAAAGATAATAAGTTCCTTGCCTAAGGCTTATAGGTTAGTGTTTTCCCGCGTCTAATTTATTTATTTTATTATTTTAAACTAAGCGTAGCTAGTAGAGTTGACCCTATATAGGAGGGCCGCTTGGGCGAGGACCTCGTAGTTAATAGGTTAGTTTATTTTAATAAGACAATTAAGGTTTAATATAATATAGGAGACAAACTCCTCTATATTCTTAAAGTCTTAAACGCATTTAGTAAAGAAGGTAGCTATAATATTAGTAACAGCTACCAGATTAAGATCCTTAAAGCGTTCTTTTAACGCTTTCCATTTTTTAAGCGCCTATCCGGTGTTTGATATAAATGGCTTGTAGATATCGCTAACGCTCTGGTTAATAAAACCGGCTATATAGGCTAGCTGTTCCTTGTGTTTCTCCTATTCCTTTACCAAGTTAGCTAGTTTGATTTTTAGCTGTTTACTAGTAAAGCCTAAGTCCGCCTATTTCTCCTTAATCGATTTAAGTGTAGGAAGAGGTTGTGGTGGATCATTAAGGACCTACTTAATGTTCTTAGATCGGAGGTGGTTTTGTACATTAATACTAAACATCAGCCAGTCTTCCCGTCTAGCGAGCTTTCGAATAGAGACTTGGGCGGTACGTTTGTCGCTTATATTAGCGGGGCTTTATATTATAGGTAGTTTATAGTAGGCAGTCTGTAGGCCTTGTTAAGATAATATTGTTAGATTGGTTTCCTTTTATAAGGAGTATTTGTGTAGTATAGGTTTTAACTCAGTATATTCCTTAGCCAGTATAGGCAGTTCCAATAAGCTTCTTCTAATCCGCCACTAATACGGTTGTCATAGAGCTTTATTCTCAAAACTTTATCATTCTATTTTAACGATAGTAAGGTTGTCTACCGAATAAGAGGTCCTCCTAAGCCTCTAGTGCCGCGGTTTGATCACGGACTGTATTAGGCTCGTCCTTAGTAGGATCCTCTTATGCATTTAGCATAGAGTCTATAGTTAGCAGCTACGTAGCTGCTTATTGTAGGTTTTTAGCATTATAAGTCAGGTAAACGTTTACCAACTTTTTACGCCCGTGTGGTGATATTGCGATAGCAAATATCGTAACAATAATAAAGCAATTAGATTTAGCCTATTAGGCGCGAACCCGGGCTCATAACCTATTAAATTAAGGCTATGGAGCTAAAAACTCTGTATATTACTTATTTTCTATATAGGTGGTTAAAGAGATTTCGAGGAACTTCGACTAACGGTCGAAGTTGTCTGATTGGTCAAATTCCTGCCAAGAGATGTCTCCCACAAGTCTTATCACGTGATATTGTTGCGGGCTTGTTTTCTAACACTATATAAAAGCTTTGTGCAGAGCTTTGTGTAGAGCTTCGTGCAGAGCTTTATGCAGAGCTTCGTGTAGAGCTTTGTGTAGAGCTTCGTGTAGAGCTTCGTGCAGAGATTTATGCAGAGCCTCCGCAGAGCTTCGCGCAGAGCCTCCGTACGCAGAGCTTGGTGCAGAGCTTGGTGCAGAGCCTCCGTACGCAGAGCTTCGTGCAGATAAGCCTTATAATATTACTTATCCTTAGGATATTTAAATAAAAGTGGTACCATTTTAAAGCGCTTTACAAGCTCTATAAATCTATACTAATAGAAAAATTATTTATTTAATATTGGGGGGTGTATTACAAGTATAAGCGTATTAGAGGATTTTGCCAAGACTATCCGGAGACTATCCGGATAGCCTCCAGATACTATCAGCTGATAGGTCTATTATCCGAGAGGGCTATCCGGCCTATCCTCCGCAGGTCTGAGGTGGTCCGCGCATTGTCACGTGCTTTATTACGTGCACATTGCCGAGCTCAAGGAGACGCTCAAGTACCCTCTACCAACAGTTAATTTAGCACAGCAAAGGTAGTAAAATAGTCTATATAGATACAACTAAGGGGCTGTTCGGTTGCAAATTGCCTCCATATTATAATCTGTTCAATATGTACAGCTTTAGTGCCCTCCGTTTTGTAATTAGTAGTTAGCGGCTACTACCGTGGCTTATTTAAATCCGATTGTTCGGTAATAGTGCTGGGCAGCGAGCCACCCAACGTAGCGAGCCACACAAGGAAATGCCTACCAATTTTAATTTTATAGCAAATTACTAGTTACCCTTAATACGGCAGGGTCCTTTGCTAAGTTCGCTTATACGGGTTCTCCCCCTCTATGCACGGTCCCACTCAATGCACAGTTTTCCTCACCAAAATTTACCCAAATTTACCTTTTTATACCACCTATAACTTATAACCTTTTAATAGAATTTTATAAAAATGGAGCTAAAAAAGTATCTTTTTAATATAAATTAAAATAGTTAATAATAATATTAATAGGCTTATTATATAGCTATATTATATATAAATATATAACAGGCGAGTCCCTAAAGGCGGGGAGATGGATCACGGGGTTTTCTCAAACAGAGCTTTCTCCTTATATATATATAAGGAGTAGTCCGCGTAGGCCCAATAGGGATCCAAATCGGACGTTAAGCAATGAATAATAATATATAAATATATAACTATTATATAGATAATTCTTTTTTATATATATTAATTTAATCGTTAACGTATTTCACGGGTGAGCTGGTTAAACGGGTGAGCTAATCACTTCAAAAACACACCAAAAAATAGAAAAATCACACTTTAATATCTTAACAACCACTTAATAATAAATTTTAATAATTTAAATTTAAACTTTTATATATGCTCTACAGCCTCTATTAAAGTTGCATAGTAAATGGTTTAGTAGTTTTTAAGATAGAGTGATTTGCCTCATTTTGGCCCCCAAATTTTACTATTTTAAAAACCACCCGACTATTTATTATATAACTTTAATAGGAGCTAGAGAGTATATATAAAAGTCCAAATTTAAATTATTAAAATTTATTATTAAGTGGTTGTTAAGATATTAAAGTGTGATTTTTCCATTTTTTGGTGTGTTTTTAAAGTGATCAGCTTACCCGTTTAACCAGCTCACCCGTGAAATACGTTATATTTTTATATAAATTATAATAATATTTAATAATATTGAAGGCCTATACTAGAGACTCGAAAGGTGCAACCCCGAAAAAGAATAGGCACTTGCTTTAGACCATATCCCTATCCAGATATAGCTAGATCTGGATATCAAGGCGCAACTAAATAGCAAAAGATACGCAATAAGAAAGCTTAAGACAGATAGCTTCCTTAACATAGTTAAATAACAACTTTAAGACCTAGAAGAAATCCACCCAATATTAAATAAGCGAGGCTTATTAGCTACCCCTAAGGAAATTAACCGAAGGCTAGAAAGGATCTAGGTAGCAATTAAAAATAGGCTAGAAGAGCACTGCCTAGTCTCATAACTGGGCCCCTACGCGCGATACGCATAGTTCGTATAATACGCAGTTCTTGTTGCCAGCCAACAACGAGCAAGAAGAAAATACACAAGCAGCTATAATCCTAAAGACGAGAGACAATACAAAGACACAAGAAACTAGCTAAAGAATACCCTAAAAAAAGAAGTAAGGAATAGCTGAAGACGGTTTATAAATAAGCATACTACTAACCTAAGCCTCCCCCATAATAAAGGTCTTTGGAGGATAGCGAAATAGGTAAAGAAAAAGGTGGGATGTCTAGTAGAAGACCCACACCTTCCGCCCCTGCGAAGACTAGGTAAATTACTGGCTATAAGAGACAATAATAAAAAGGCAAAGATCCTTATAGAAAGATTTTTCCCTTAACCAGCTTTAGCAGACCTTAGCAATATTATAGGTGAAGCACTAGTGACCTGCCTAAGGGTTAACAGCAATATAATAACTAAAGAAATGGCCAGAACCATTAGCCGCCTTTTAAATAATATAGCACCAGGACCAGATAGGATCCTAAATAAAGCCCTAAAGACCTGCGGACCACTAATAGCACCTTGGCTTACGGATATAGCTAGAGCATACTTTGTAATAGGCTACTACCTAAGACTTAGAAGAGCTATAATAACGTTTATCCTATGCAAAGAAGGTAAAGCAGACTACTTACTTCTAGGGAGCTACCGCCCTATTGCCTTAGAGAATACCCCTAGTAAGATTTTAGAAAGGGTAATAGCGGACCGCATAGCAGATACGGCTGAGGAATATACCCTACTACTATAAAGCTAAATAGGGGCAAGAAAGAACTGCTTAATACTATTAGCACTTACGCTACTTGCTGCCACCATTAAATCTACATAGGCGATGCAAAGGGACTTTATAGTATTAATGCTTAGCCTAGATATTAGTGGTGCCTATAACAACATACCCTATAAGCGTCTTCTATATATCCTTAGGGTAAAAGGCTTCCTAGAACGGATTATATAATTTATCTAAGGGTTTATAGGTTAAAAAGAAATATTACTAGCCTTTAGCGGATACCAAAGCCCCCCTATTATAGTTGCAATAGGAATACCATAAAAATTACCCCTCTTACCTATACTCTTCCTTTTCTTTATAAGTAACCTACTTAACTCCTTTAAGGAAGGGGCGACCTAGGGGATAGGCTTTGTTAATAACATAAACCTAATTATATATGGGCTAATAGCCATAGAGAATTACAGAATACTAGAGAAAGCTTATAACACCTATATAGAATAGGCAAGATAATATAGAGTCCAATTCTTACTAGAGAAATACCAGCTAATCTATTTTATAAGAAAATGTAACCAATCTATAGATTTCTAGCATATAATTTATATCTAAGGCTTTAGGGGTTAACCAGTTTAGGGCCTAAGAGTATTAGGAGTATAGGTAGACAGTAAGCTTTAGTGGAGCGTATATGCGGCGTAAGCGGCCTGTAAGGGCTAAGTATAGTATATTGCATTATCTAGGATCGTCAATTCTATATAGGGTCTATGCTTTTAGAGGTCACGCCTACTATATACAGCAGTTGTCTGGCTAACTATAATATATAGGTCCAGTATTTGGGCTATTGGAGAATCTAAGAAAGGCCCCCCTAAATTACTCCTTAAACTACTCTAAAAGGTCTAAACAGCCTGCCTCTGGAGTATAATAGGCGGATATAAGCAAATAGCTATAGCACTGCTTAAGAAGGAAGCTAATATTCCCCCCCTATAACTATATATTAAAGCTGCTGTAATATAGAGGGCGTAAAAGGAACGCAACTTTAATGTTATAAAGTATATTAAGACACGCCTAAATAAACTATAGAGGGACCCTAGGGTGCCTTGTAAGAGAATAAACTAATAACCCCAAAGTAGGGAAGATATATTAGAGAAATAGGTAAAGAAAGTAGAAGAAGAATAGTGCTGCTTTAGGGCCTAGGCCTATATAGAGGAGGAAGGGAGATGTATAAGAGGCTAGTAAGGATAATAGTAAGAGAGAGAAAGGAACTAAAGTAGAGCACAAAAGAACGCTAGGAAACTATCTACCGTAATATAATACTAGCTGGACCAACGCTGGAGAGGTATATAGGAGTTAAAGGTATAGAGGCTGACTAAGGTAAGAGGAACCTAAGCTATAGCATAGTTAACGCTATAAGGGGTAAACACTTTAGGGCTCTAAGAAGGCCTAACGAAGGTAGAAAATATAATGGCAACACTCTTAAGAATAGGAATAATAGGACTAAAAGACTGGCTCTACTAGGTGGGTGTCCTAGTAGGTAGCCTAAGATGCAAATGTAGCTGGCTAAGACAGACACTAAAATATGTAATACTGTTATGCTCCTTACGCACTAACTAAGAAGCAATGCTCTTAGTAGCTAGTATAAAGAATTATAAAATACTACTCTTAATATAAAAAGGCCTTAAGGCGGTTACCCAGTGGCTTATTAGCCAAAATGTACTAAACCAGTTCTGGGTTGCAAAGGAAATAGCAATAGAGGGTGGGGGGGGGGCGAGCGACGGGCGCCCCCTAATGACTTTATAGTAGTAGAGTAAAGTTTACGATACTAGCGCGTCCATAGGCTTGTTACGGCAGCAGTGGTTCCCAAGGAGGTCAAAAAGTAAGGTAGTAGGAGCACTATAGGTGACTCGCAGGCGCCTTGTAGGCGCCTTATAGGCGAGTCCTAAAAGGCGGGGAGATGGATTATGGGGTTTTCTTAAATAGAGTTTTCTCCCCATATGTATATAAGGAGTAGTCCGCGTGGGCCTAATAGGGATCCGAATCGGACGTTAAGCAATAAATTATTATTATTTAATAATATTTAAATTTAGCCAAATTTTTAAAATATTATTCTAATTTTAGAGCTCTTACTATACCTAGCTGTTACGGATTGACTCAGCAGTTTACAAATAAGCTTGATTGCTAGCTATTGACCGTACTAAGTACATTAACGCGTAATGGTTTAAGACGTTTGATAAGGAACAGAAATAGGTTTAGGTTGACGGGTCAAGATATAGGGGTCGCGATGATACGTGCGTAGGTGTCACGGGACGAACGTGCGCGGGTAACTCCCGTAACACTGGCCTAAAAGACTAAACCAACTAAAAGGATTCTAAAAAACACCTAAAGGATCCCCCTAAGATATATACATCGTAAGGGAGGTATATATTAAACGACAGTAGTATATAGGCGCGCGCGACGGTTAGAACTATATCTAATAATAGCTCTCTATAATAAGAAGGACGGGTAAATACCACACTATAATGTGACGATGCTGGAGCGCGTCACCTGCTACTTCCTAGGCATTCTGCCAAGTTCTGCCAAGTTCTGCTATATTCTACCGACACTGCTTACAAAGCTAACTAATTAGGATTTTCTATCCCTGGGATGGAAAATTGCTATTAGCTTGCTTATTACTAGCGCCTTAGCGACCTCTTTATATCTTGCTAGTCCCTAATAGACTTCTTCTTCTCTTTAGCTTAGTATTCTTATATAGTAGTAATCTATAAGCTTTAGTTTAGAAGTATTTATACAAGCCTGTTATATTATATTAAGCTCTCCCTATATTGCCTAGGAAGGCCTTAATAATATCCTACCCTGATAAAGGAACACCAAAAGCGAGATCCGACCCATACTGTCCTATAGGGGTTCCTTTCCGTCTTATCTTGTCCGTACGGTTAAGCTGAGAATGAGGATCTCGTCTGTTACTGATGCAGCGGCGTTACGTCGTGGCTAGAGGGCGCTTTCGAATGCGTCGTCCTTGACGCCGTCAGAACAGCAGAGTTTTCGCGGGTCTTGGCGCTCGTTAACAACATAAGGCAACTTATCAAGAACAGAGGAATGGTCTTAAAAACTACCCAACGTCTCTCTACCTAGGCGCCGACCTAGGGCCACAAGCCAGCGCTTGCATTTGCTGGTGGAAGCGATAGGAATCTAAGGAGACAACAGGGCACCTCTATACTTATTCCGCTCTAAGACTGTACCTATAGCAAGGGCATAGGAAGAATCTTAACACCGTTAACTATATTTAGCGACGTTAATCCTCCCTTTCTACGCAGCGGCGTTAACCTTTCTCTAGGCGGCAACGTTAATCTAGAACAGACCAAGAAAGAGCTAGGGGCACCCTTCTCTAGGCGGCGACGTTAATCCAAAACGGACTAAGAAAGAGCTAGGACGAACCTATATAGGCAGGCTGGAACGGACTTAAATGCAGGTGTTGGTTAAGATAGGAGGACAACAAGTTTGGTTAGTAGGCGGCTAAGGGACGGTAGCTGCGCGGCGTCGAGTTATCATGGGCCCACGCCTGCAAGACACGGTCGGCCTGTCGTTATAAGAGCGTCATAGGTAACGCGAAGCAGCCAACGGCTGTGGGGCGTGGTATATAATAGCAGCGATAGACGACTCTAGGAACCTTACCCCTTTACTAGGCTCTAACTCCTAGTGGACCTGTCTTAGAGGAAGGATCAATACCTTGTCAACAACACTGTCTATATAGCCCGAAAGGACGGATGCGCGTGTCGGTCTATTTAGGCAGGGGCAGGCTGTAGGGATAGGCTTATGGAGCAAATCAGGTGCACACAGGTAGGAGCTGGCTTTGTCCACTAGCTGCTGCGTTAACCGTGGCAAGGAACTGGGTAAGCAGTTCAGGCAAACTTGCTATGTATAGTAGTTTTATAATGCATATATATTCTGGCCTATACCAAAGACTCGAAAGGTGCTCCCCTAAAGAAGAATGGGCACTTACCTCAGACCATATCCCTATCCAGATACAACTAGATCTGGACATTAAGGCGCAACCAAATGGCAAAAGATACGCAATAAGGAAGCTTAACATAGATAGCTTCCTTAATATAATTAAACAACAACTCTAAGACCTAGAAGAAATCCACCTAATACCAAACAAGCGAGGCTTATTGGCTACCCCCAAGGAAATTAATTAAAGACTAGAAAGGATCCAGGCAGTAATTAAAAGCGGGCTAGAAGAGCACTACCCAGTTTTAAAACCGGGCCCCTACACGCGACACGCATGGTCCGCACAGTGCGCGGCCCTTATAGCCGGCCAACGACGAGCAAGGAGGAAATATATAAGCAGCCACAATTCTGAGAACGAGAGACAATATAAAGACACAAGAAACCAGCTAAAGAATACCCTAAGAAAAGAAGTAAGGAATAACTAGAGACGGTTTATAAATAAATATACTACTAACCTGAGTCTCCCCTATAACAAGGGCCTTTGGACTATAGCGAAATGGGTAAAGAAAAAGGCGGGACGCCTAGTAAAAGATCTACACCTACCACCCCTATAAAGAGCAGGCGAACTATAGGCTATAAGCAACAATAATAAGAAGGCAAAGATCCTTATAGAAAGATTTTTCCCTTAACTAGCTCTAGTAGACCTTAGCGATATTACCGGTAAAACACTGGTAACTTGCCTAAGGGTCGACAGCGATATAACAACTGAAGAAATGGCTAGAACTATTAGCCACCTCTTAAACAACATAGTACTAGGACTAGATGGGATTCTAAACAAAGCCCTAAAGACCTGTGGACCACTTATAGTACCTTGGCTTGCAGATGTAGCCAGAGCATGCTTTGCAATAGGCTATTACCCATAACTTAGAAGATCTATAACGACGGTTATCTTATAAAAAGAAGGTAAAGTAGACTACTTAATCCTAGGAAGCTACCGCCCTATTGCCTTAGAAAACACCCTAAGCAAGATCTTAGAAAAGGTTATAGCGGACTATATAGCAGATATAGTAGAGGAACACGCCCTACTACCACAAAGCTAAATAGGGGCAAGAAAGAATCGCTCAACGCTATTAGCACTTATACTACTCACTACTACCATTAAAACTGCATGGGCTATAAGAAAGGACTTTATAGTATTAATACTTAGCCTAAATATCAGCGGCGCCTACAATAATATACCCTATAAGCGTCTCCTATATATCCTTAGGGCAAAGGGCTTCCCAGAATGGATTATTTAGTTTATTTAAGGATTTATAGGCCAGAAAGAAACATTACTAGTCTTTAGCAGATACCAGAGCCCCCCTATCGCAGTTATAATAGGAATACTATAAGGATCACCTCTGTCGCCTATACTCTTCCTCTTCTTTATAAGCAACCTGCTTGACACCTTTAAGGAAGGGCGACCTAGGGGATAGGCTTTATTAATAATACAAACCTAATTATATATAGGCCAACAGCCGTAGAGAACTGTAGGACACTAGAGAAAGCCTATAACACCTATATAGAATAGGCAAGACGATATAGAGTCCAATTCTTACCAAAGAAATACCAGCTAATCTATTTTATAAAAAAACGTAACCAATCTGTAGATCTTTAGCATATAATCTATATTTAAGGCTTTAGGGGTTAACCGGTTTAAGGCCTAAGGGTATTAGGAGTGTGGGTAGACAGCAAGCTCTGGTAAAGCATATATACAGTATAAGCGGCCCGTAAGGGCTAAGTATAGTATATCGCTATATCCAGGATCGTTAATTCTATATAGGGTCCATACTTCCAGAGGTCACGCCTACTATATATAGTAGTTGTCTAGCTAACCATGACGTATAGATCTAGCATTTAGGCCACTAGAGAAACTAAAAAAGGCCCCCCTAAATCACTCCTTAAACTACTCTAAAAGGTCCAAATAGCCTGCCTTAGGAGTATAATAGGTGGGTATAAGCGAACGGCCACAGCACTGCTTAAGAAGGAAGCCAATATTCCCCCCCTATAACTATATATTAAAGCCGATGTAATATAAAGGGTGCAAAAGGAACGCAACTCTAACGTTATAAAGTATATTAAGACACGCCTAAATAAACTATAGAGGGACCCTAGGGTGCCCTATAGGAGAAGGAACCAATAACCCTAAAGT
>Ga0307507_10008144_pt1 | contig 14712 bp, 14 predicted proteins | sample 7_EM_MG_FD_207223 | JGI IMG/M metagenome (GOLD analysis project Ga0307507, IMG submission 207223) | Populus trichocarpa ectomycorrhiza microbial communities from riparian zone in the Pacific Northwest, United States - 7_EM | ecosystem: Host-associated > Plants > Roots > Unclassified | place... | reverse complement strand
AAGCATCTTGACTACCCCTTCATGCCCGTTCTCAGCCGCCCACAAGAGTGGCGTCCTCCCATTTCCGGTGTCTGTAGTGTTGACATTGAGATCCTCTCGCTCTAGGAGTATCTGCACTGCCCATTCATCGCCTTTCCCAGCGGCCCATGATAGTGGCGTTTGGCCGTGTGCGTTGATTACCTGGTTGGGATTGACGTCCTTTCGTTCCCGAAGCATCTTTACTATCCCCTCATACCCCTTTCCGGTGGGCCGAGAGAGTGCGCCGATTGCATGAGCAGGATTGACGTCCTTTCGTTCCAGAAGCATCTTCACAATCCCCTCATGCCCGTTGTCAGCCGCCAACGAGAGTGGGGTTCGACCATATTTAGTGTTTGCCTGGTCGGGATTGACGTCCTTTCGTTCCAAAAGCATTTTGACTATCCCCTCATGCCCGTTTTCAGCCGCCAACGAAAGTGGCGTTTGACCATATTCTGTGTTTGCCTGGTCGGGATTGACGTCCTTTCGTTCCAAAAGCATCTTGACTATCCCCTCATGCCTCTCGTCAACCGCCCACAAAAGTAGCGTTTGGCCGCGCGCATCGAGTACCTGGTTGGGATTGACATTCTTTCGTTCCAGAAGCATCTTGACTATCCCCTCTTGCCCGCTGTCAACCGCCCACGAGAGTGGCGTTCGACCATTTTTAGTGTCTGCCTGGTCGGGATTGACGTCCTTTCGTTCCAGAAGCATCTTGACTATCCCTTCATGTCCGTACTTAGTCGCCCACGAGAGTGGAGTACGGCCATATGTGGTGTCTGCCTGGTCAGGATTGACGTCCTCTCGTTCCAAAAGCAACTTGACTATCCCCTCATGCCCGTTTCGGGCCGCCCACGTGAACGGCGTTCGGACATAGTAGCTATCTGCCTGGTTTGGATCGACATCCTTCCGTTCTAACATGATTTTTACTATCCACTCACACCCATTCTGAGCCCCCCACGAGAGTGGCGTATGACCGTATAGGGTGTCTGCCTGGTTCGGATTTACGCCCCTTTTTTCCAAAAGCACCTTTACTACACACCTATGCCCGTTCTGAGCCGCCCACAGGAGTGGCGTTTGGCCATATATGCTGTCTGCCTGGTTGGGATTGACGTCTTCTCGTTCTAAAAGAACTTTTACAACCTCCTGATGCCCTTTTATAGACGCCCATGTGAGAGCTGTACTCCCCATGCAATCTGTTGCATTAACATTCCATTCTTTCATCTCCAATACGCCAGCAACTAGCTCCACTATCCCGAGGAATGATACCCCATGGAGTCCGGTAAATCCGATAGGTCCTCCTGCTTCGTGAAAAGAAGGACGCCGGTGCCCATCTTTCTTATAGCACAATAACAGTAGTTGAGCGGATATATGTTCATCAAATCTGTCCAGAAGACTCAGTGAAAGTATTTTGACATTTTCTGTTATCCCCTGTCTTGCGTGCACCCCCCAGTAGCAAGAGGCATATTCTAGAAGAGGCATTGCCAAGGGGGCTGAATCAAGGGTTGGTGGCAGATCACGAACACATCTGAAATTGAGGTATGTCAAGCAAACCTCAGCAATTGTTGACTGGGGACTACGGAACAGGGTCAGATCGCTTAAGAGATGCTCCTGCAGAGTGAAGTGCACCAGTCGAACAATGGAGGAAGACCCCTCGACTATAACAAGGCCCAGACAAGATGATTGCAGTATTCGTAACGCAGGAACGTTATTCGGGTCCTGATCCACAGATCCCATCTCCACTGCCAGAGCATGACACAGTTCCTCGGCCCGTAATGGCTGTTTCGAATACACAACCCACATTAGGACCTTCAATCCGAGTGCTGACTTATGTCCCTTTTGGGCCTTCAGTCGGGTTAGAGTCGCCACGTAAGCATCACTCAGTCCATTGCCTTGTGCCATCTCTCTCAGTTTCTTGCTTCTCTGACTAATTGTCACTTCTCCTAGAATAACCTCAATGTTTAGCGAAACAAGGAGGAATCTGCACATAATCTTTCGTAAGCATGCATCATCGATAGGATGGAAAGGTCAAATGCTCCTACGCACATATCAGACATTTTGTCCAGAATAACTTTGATAATATCCGCTCGTAAATCGCTGTCCATCGCTTCTGGCTCGTCGTCGCTGTCTAATCTCATATCCAGGTAATCTCTGACATCATCCCTGCTAGGAATGATAGGTATTACAGGTGCCTCAGGGAAATATCTCTGGATAGATACGCTGACATGTGGTCTCCCAGTAAGGAATATCCTCGTCTTAGGGAATCCCCGAACGATATCTCTTAGCGATTCTAGCAGTCCTGGAAGATTCCTTGGCAAGCATTCGTCGAGCCCATCAATACAGATGAACACTTGTGCTAGTGAAGCAATCGTGATTTTTAACATTTGCATCAAATCAGCATGGAGCGGTCTTCGGCCACCGACCTCCCTTTTGCCTTTTTGAAATGCCTGGCGTACATTATCCGGGATGTCCCCTCTACCTATCAGCTGCTTCAAAATTGCACCTATCATGTTGGCAGTGGTCTGGGCTTGCTGAGCTTGGAAATCGCAGTACAAGCATGCAACGGCGATATCCTCCTCCCGTGCCTGATCGCACAGACTGTCGATCACCAGGGAACTAGTATTTCTGGCCATTAGTGATATTCACTTCGTTAAACGAATCCCGCCACTTACCACATGTAGGTCTTCCCCACTCCCGGATTTCCGGGGCAAAACAAGACAGCCTTCTCGGCTCCACCCTCACCTCCCCTCCACTTCTGGAACTCCCTTGTGTCCAAAAGCCAATCTCCGATACCGCCGAATCGGTCAGTGCGCACGCCATGATGTCTGTTTTCTGGCTCTAGTGGAGAGAGCCAACGCATTATCTGTATATCCTCGTCGGACTTATAGAAAGTAGTGTTGAAGCTATGTGTTATGTTAGCGCAGTTGGAATTGTCGTCGCCAATGTTGACCACCCGTCCGTGCGCGCTCTGGGCCATGATGTTCTGTCTAATATATGGGCCGGATATAAGGATAGTAAAGCGATTTGTAGGGCTTGCGGGAATTTATAAATTTCCCATCACCAGGGCTGAAGAAAGTGGGGTGATGTGGCTTGTAATGTGAGATTATCATCTAACCGAGTCCAGCCACGTACATGACTATACCAGACCTGGAAGAAACTTCCAAGCCCGAATTTCTCCCCGCTCAGAACAGTGCCTGATCAAAGTCAGGTGACAAAAAACTCGAGCCACGGCGATTTTACGCTAGAACTGAGCAACAAATCCGCAGGTACCACTTTAGGCCTGATCAAACTGGGGAACAGGTGGAGAGTAATTTTCACGGAATAAAATCAAGTTGAAGGTTTATGGAATGGAGAAACTAGAGGTGACCTATAACAAAGGCGGTTGCTATGTATTGTATCTTTTGTGCTCGAGTATGGCGCGCTTATATAAAGTCTGAAGTTACCTTCCGATCTTACCACACCATTGCGCAAAAAATCATGAGTTATTAATTTACAAGCTTGATATTTCCATTATGGAAAGGAATAGTTCTCATGCCTCTTGCAACTTGAAATTTCTTACCTATATAATGTTGAGCTATGAGTTTCTGAAAATGGCTGTTTTATAGCGTAAAATAGCCAACTATTACGAGCTGGTACTGTACGGTACAAGCGCGGCCGATAGATATATCCGTCACGTGAGTCTGATAAGAAAATTTTGGTGAACCTTCTGGTCGCAATTTGTCCAGATAAGGCACGTGACGGATAGATCTATCGGCGGCACCTGTACACGTGTACAGTACGCTGGCCATGGCGAGACGGACTAGAAATTACTACACCTAGTAGAATAGCCAAATCTTAGTTTATCAGCCCATTAATTATGTGATCACAACCTTGGAGCTCAAATATCTAACGGTAAGTGTCACAAGCACTTTTCCTTTTCACTCACCTATCGCATGGCTTGCTGAGGTATTACATGCACGCTCTATGAACGTGGTTTTAAACAGCGACGGCTAATTGGCAAAGCGGCGACTATGAACCGGCGAGACAGCAGCGGCAAAACTAAACGACACGCCAAAAGTAGAGCAACCCAAAAGACTTCGATCGCTAATGCACAACTTGGGGTGGGAAAGTCGTCTTCTATTCATCTTGCTCCCGATCACACTCACGCTCACCGCTAGCTAACTAACTAACTAGCGGTAAAGACAGGACTGTATATAAACTAGCGAAGTCCTCCTCCTATCCTTTTGGCGATCACGACACACATCTCTTCTTTTCCACCTATGACCCCCTCTCTCATGCTCTGACTCCCGTGCTAACAAGAGAAAGACAAACGTCAAAGAACTCCCTCTTTCCATAGCCGCCGCGCATCCGACCGTTCGCACTCCTTCCGGTACTGCATCGACCCCAACCGCATATCCGAAGCCTTTGCCGGAACAATAAAGGGATAATCTGTGCGCACGCGCTAGAGACTGAGAACACCGAGAAGCATTAAAGACTTCCAGCATGTGGGTCATAGACGTGAGCTAGCTGCTACGCCCGATTCCTAGGAGATCACTCGGTATGAAATACATCACGCTATCAGCGAAGTTTCCATAGATGCTAGTAATTTGATATGTTTATCAGACTCCTACCACAGTTAGGCATTGCGCGAACCTAAGGCTACCCTCTTTCACCCCTAGCTATCATTTCCTCCCTTCCCGGACCTAAAATATCGCCAAAACCCCCTTTCTCTCCTGCACAGAAGATCCTCTATAGTCCCCTCTCGATGTGTTGGAATTACTACCCTACTGTTGGAGAATTTATCCTGCGGCATGGCGTGCCCCCCGGGATGCGCGAAGGTAAAGAAAACACTCATGTGGGTGGCTTATCTTGGGATTTGTGAGGGTGTTTCTTACCTATAACGGAAATGGGGTATGAAGTACCAGATTTTGCAAAAGGAATTTGGCTCAAAAACCTTTCCTTATCACACTAATAGCATACCACTTTCACTTGCACACAAGGAGAGAGCATCAGATAACCCCTCCGGCATCCACCAGCGCTTCACGGCATGTTGTCAGCATGATGGAGCCTTTACTGTGCGGGGGTGTTTAGATGTCGTAGCAGTGAGGGGCGAGAGTTAGTTAGCTAAATAGCCGCCGCACTAGTGTATAATAAATATTGTTACCTCCTTTTTTTTACAACCCCATCATAATATTATCCAACATTTGCTTTTTAAAGTGTTGAACATGAAGGAGTTTTTTCTGATAGCTAGCTGCGTAAAAATTCCTCCTCTGGACAAAGTGGCGGTGCGAGTTGTCGCTCCGAATCCGATGTCTAGTTTCCTCTCCCCCAAACCTGCTGAAAGACTAATTTTGACCGAAGAGTTTTTGTGGTTTTCATTTGTTACCGACAGGGAGAGAATTGTATTTATAGGGTTTTTCTTTGATACTCAAATCTGTGTCGGCACTTTACAGGTATAGTTTAATTAGAGGACTGTCTTCGGGTGTGCTCATAAGAAGAAAGAGGTTTTCAGTCTACGGTTTTCCTTTAGTTGCCCCTTGAGAATCCGAAAGCAGAAGACACCGACATCGTACCGGACTAGCAGGGGGCCAACGAACATGACAACAGTGACAAGAATCGACTTCTTTTTTTCTTTTTTCTTCTTTTGTTCTTTCTCATATGCCGACCTGAAGGTCATATACGAAACATTAGGAACCTTTCCCAGTGTCTTCTGAATATGTGAATGTGAAAATCTTCTACTGAAAATAAACACGAATTACCGCTTTTCAATAGTACATGCTTGCGCCGATTGACTGGCTTTCCATTCTCTTCCATAGACTTCGTATCATCTCTAACTCCCTTACTTTATTTGCCCAGGCGCCCGCACTCCCTGCTGTAGACTATTCTGCGCCAGACTACCCCGCCTTTAGCCTTCTGTTGATGTAACACCACCAACCCATTTTCCCGTATTAAAGACGGATTTTTCCCATGCAAGAAGTATCCGCGGGAGTGTTTGTTATGTAACATATTTACCGGGAAGTGGATCAGACGGGGAAGCAGATCAGTCTGAATGCACTAAAAAAAAAAAATGTAGGGATACAGAAATCTCGGTTATCACACAACACTGACACGATGAGATTCAGGAGATGTACCCGATAGCACACCATTTTATATTTGTCTGTTTTTGAGCTCAATTCGGAGGTTTTATTTTATCAAACTTTCCCTAGTGAAGATTTGTGCAAAATTCATATACAAACTGACTCACTTGTGCGTCTAACCCACGGGGTTCTTTTTGAAAATACCTCAATACTACGGAGGTAGTTCATCACGTGACATCTACGGTACTTGTATATTGTGAGCGGGGGTAAGTGAAGCGCGATCACAACTCCATCCAAGATTACCCTTCCTCTTCTCTTTTGTTTTATTTCTTTTTTTGTTAGATCCTTGGATTTGTTTGTAAAATACAAGAGAATATTGGTAGACGCCCTAAAGTATGGCTTCGGAGGCCCGATTGAACGGAGGCAGCCTCAAACCACCTCTTACAAACCAATAAACAATAGCAGGCACTATCAAATCATCTTTCGTAACTAATCCTAGGCTAATATAACACTGCTACAACTAGATATACATAACTACCATAGACTTGATAAATACAAACTCCCGCAGGCTATTCCCAATCAAAAAGTGGATAATTTCCCCCGGTTGAAATAGTAATCATGTCCACTTCATGTAGATGGCCGACACTGCTGCTAGTAGTGTTGGAAATCACGAGATGCTGCTTGGGATGCTCACGCTATTACTTCGTTGTTCGGATAGTTTTCGGGAATGCGCTTTGGCTTCGGGAATGCTCTTAATACATCCGCCGGAAGGAAAGGGAAAGGAAAGCGGGAAAGCCGGAAGGAAGCGCGAGAGAAGGTTGAATGTCCGAAGGCTATGAACAGTGTGAGGTTTTTGTCTTTGTTTTGTTGGTACGGGAGTACACAAAAGGGGAAAGGGAGACGGCAAAAGAGAATTGATATGTGTGATGATCCATGGAAGGATAGGAGGATGACTTGTTGTGGTTTATATCCACTCCTATCTTTACCGTTAGTTAGTGTAGTGCGATGGATGGAGAGAAATACAAGAGAACGAGCGAACTTCCCCTCTCACCCCTAAATCATGCGATGGCAATCGTATTTTGTTGTGTGAACTCTTGGTGTTTCGTTTGGTTGTCGTCGCCGCTGCCCTGACGACTTGTTTTAAAAGGCAATAATACCATGGAGTCGACTGCGCCGGCACCGAGTCCCTGTGTCAAGCTGGGAAGCTCCCCTAATATAGGGCCTCCCTGTGATAAATATTCTAACCGTAGGACACTCCTAAATAATATCTCAGTCACTTAAGAAGCTCTAGCAGATGCTTCGATAGGCATTCGTTGAGAGCATCGATACGGATGAAAACGTGGGGTAGCGGAGAAATAACGATCCTTAACATTCGCGTCAAATCCCCAAGTAGGAGTCCTCTCCACAAATCTCTTTCAAGTTTTGACCTTTCGAAAGGCTTCGCGTAGATAATATAGATCGGGGCGTCCCTCCTAAAAACCAGCCGCTTCAGAATAGCTCCCATCATGCTGGTGATTATTAGCTCCTGTTGAACAAGGAAGCCACAGCACAGGCACGCAACAGCGATATCCTCCTTCATCACCTGATCGCATAGGCTGTCGATCACCGGAGAACTAGTATTCCTCACGATCAGCCGCAGGTTGCTTCTTTCAATGAATCCTGCCACTTACCTCAGATATTTCTTCCCCGCTCCCGGATCCCAGGAGCAAAACAACACAGCCCCATCACCCTCACCCGACCTCCACTCCTGAAACTCGCTTGTTTCCAACAGCCAACCCCCGACACCGCCCAACTTGCTGGTGCGCATGCCTTGGTGCCTGGGGATAGTCAACGTCTAGCCTGTGCATCCCGTCGGACTTAAAGTAGGTGTTGTTGGAATTACCTGTTATGTTGCCGCAATGGGAATTGCTGTTGCTGATGTTGATTGATTGTGTATGTGTAGTCCGGGCCATGGTGTTCTGTCCAAAATGTGTGTTAAATGTGGAAATGGTACACAATTTTTAGGGGTATTGGGGGCGGTCGTGAACTTTCTGTAAGCAGGGTTGAAGAAAAAAGGGAGATGCGGCTCGTGGTGTAACATTGCGCGCCAACCCCCATTATCCAGCTATCAACAAGATCCGAACTCTTGGCGTTCGCGATAGCGGGATGCGGCTCTGCCCCTTTGACCTGGTGCAAGGGTAAGTCGGGCGCAGTTTTTGGGCTTGGCACGCCTCTCATCCGGTCCGGGTAACCGTTGCCCTGAGCAGGGAGGGGTGATGCCAGGTAAAGCTGGGACCCACACCGAGGGACAGGAACTTTTATATGGGGAAGTTGTGATTTCGTAATTTCGTAATGAAGTTGTGATTTCCTAATATTGTAGCCCGAATATTTGGCCCCAGAGAGGGGTGTCTTGCCTTCAATAATTCCCACAATATCCGCTCGTAAATCATTCTTAATCGCCCCTGGCTCGATATCCTTGTCTAACCTCGCCTCCTGATAATTCCTGATATAATCGGTGTTTGGAGAAGTACATTTTAATAGCTATCATGGGCCCCCGGGGAGGAATGTTCACATCCTGGGGGACTCGCGAAAAAAACTGGCACTGGGGGACTAGTTTAAGCGGCGACAGGCAACGAAACGAAACGCCAAGAGTTTAAGCAACACAAACAGTACTGATCGCCAACACGCAACTTGGGGCGGGGATGTTCTCTTTCTCATTCACTTGCTCGCTCTCCCTTTCACACAACCAACTAACTAATAGTAAAGACGGGAGTATATATACACCACAACGAATTCCCCCTACCTTTCCATCGATCGCGATGGACATATTCGCTTTCTTTCACGTCTCTCACCATTCCTCCTTTCGCGCATTTCTTGCTAACAAAAGAAAGACAGGCATCGCAAAGAACTCCCAATGCTCCCAGCTTCCGCGCCGGGCAGCGAACTCTCCACGCATCTGCCGGTGACTCCTCGTACATCCGCCTCTTTCGTGGTCGTATTCCTTCTGGCGCTGCCTCGATCCCAAGCTCGTATCCGAAGCCCCAGTCCGAACGATAAAGGGATAAGCTGGGCCCCTAATATGTTGCGATATGCTGAGCATGCCGAGCAGCATCAAGGACTTCTAACAACTAGTACTGGTATTTCTCGCTGTCAACCATATTCCCTTCTTTTAAAGAATCCCGCCACTTACCTCCGGTATGCCCTGCCCACCCCCGGATTTCTGGAGCAAAACAAGACATCCTTCTCGGCCCGCCCCCCCCCACCCCGCCACCCCCGAACCTCGCTTATTTCCAAAACCATATCCCCGAGACCGCCAGACCGGCAGGTATGCACCCCTTGATGTCTGGTATTTGGCCCTAGTAGGGAGAGCCAACGCATAATCTATGCATCTTCGTCAAACCTGTACAAGGTTTTGAAACTACCCATTGTGTCGCCGCAATGCGCATTGCTGTTACCGGTTGCCCGATTATATATGTCTAGTCTAGGCAACGGCACTCCGGCCCAAATGTTTGTTGGGTGTGGTGGTTGGATAGTAATCTGTAGGAGTATCGAGGGAGTTTATGAGTTGGGCTGGGGAAGTGGGCCAGTGTGGCTTCTAGTGTGGCGTTATCATCCAACCGCCTCCACCCTGCGATGGCACACGCCTAATATAAGCACGGAAGGATTTCTAAGTGAGGCTTTCTCTTAATTCAATAAATTGAATACCTGATTATATCCCTCATTGCATGCTAGCATGCTTAGTAGTGTAGCGAGAAGTGTTAAAGTTGGCGGAAGAGGATGGTTGTTAGCGTGGATGGACAAATATAAATGTGAGAGTTGCCGCAGGTAGAGAAGTACTAGTTCAGTGAAAGGCTATAGAATGTCTTTAGTGATTTCATTTGTTCTGGAGTTGAAAGGATTGTCGGTTTATGGTCATGCCTTTCAGTTATTGTTATTATTATTATGGAAGCGCCCAGGCAAGTGGGGTCATGCATGGAGAGAAATCGACGGGTGTGTGAAGTGATGGAACAAGCAAGATGATTTGGGTGTAGTTTTATTAGAACCTGTACATGGGCCTCAAACACCAAATAATTTATTTTAGTATAACCCTTAGATAACCCTTTATAGTATGCTGCCAATAACTTAAAAAATATTTTTCAGGCTCTAACGACCTCTGTAGCATATGTTATATGCAAAAATGTCAAATATCTCAAATGATAGGGTAACATGCCCTTGGGAAACCTGTATGCTATCGCGTATTCACTGTATTCACCCCCAAATGTTCCCCAATCACTAATACACTTTAAAACACTTTAGGTTCACGTTATCAGTTCTTATTTATTTAACATTACAGGGGGCAAGCACCTTGCTGGCATAATGGGGAATTTTGGGCAAGGTCACACCCTTATAAGCGAATGTGTATACAGAACAATCAAAGAAACCAATCAAATAATGAAACTAGGAGGTGACTATAGGCACCTACAGATGGCGGCTGGTACCTACCGGTTACTCCCAGACCCTTATAGCTAACTGCATCACGCTTTCCAGAATAGTACTACTGCAAGACGGCCGGCACTCATAGTCAACCTCTTAGACTACCGTCTTTACGAAAGACGGACGCTAGCACCCGGCACGCTAAAACAACCTGCCCGGGACGGAAGGGACTGCCATCCCTCAGGGCCCTACCGTCCGCCCGAGACGCTTGGGAACACTGCACGTGCCTAGCGGACGGCGGGAGAGACGCCTGCACATCGCGAGCTGCTATGTGGGAGTGGGCATTATCCCCTAGGATCCCCACAACTTCATGATGTCCATAGGAGAGAGCCAGCGACAGTGCGTCTTGGTTCCCGTGATCTGGCGTCGTAGTGTAGACATCTTTCCGTCCCAAAAGCATCTTTACTACCCCATCGTACCCTTGCGAAGCAGCCCACGATAGTGGTGTCCGTCCATTTTGGATGTCGGTAGTATTAGGATTAACATCATCTCGCTCCAAAAGGATCTTTGCTACCTCCTCGTCCCCGTTTACAGCTGCTAAAATGAGTGGCGTGAGGCCCCTTTCGGTGTCCGCCGTATTGGGATCCACGTCCTTTCGTTGTAAAAGCATCTTCACTACCCCCGCGTGCCCATTCGCAGCAGCCAACCAGAGCGGTGTTAGTCCACATTCGAGGTCGGCCGTATTAGGGTTGACGTCGCCTCGTTCCGCAAGCATCTTAACTACCCCCTCACACCCGTTCTGAGCCGCCCAAGAGAGTGGCGAGCAGCCACGTTTGGTGTCTGTCGCATTGGGGTTGACATCATCTCGCTCTAAAAGTCCCCACAACCCCCTCATGCCCACCCAGAGCCGCTAACAGGAGCGGTGTCTGGCCATTTTCGGTGTCTGCCAGGTCGGGGCTGACGTCTCCTCGTTCTAAAAGCATCCTGACTACCCCCTCATGCCCGCTCTCAGCCGCCCAAGAGAGCGGCGTTTGGCCATATTTAGAGTCTGCCATATTGGGGTTGACATTGTCTCTTTCCAAGAGGACTTTTACTACCCCTTCATGTCCGCCTGCAGCTGCTAACGAGAGTGCCGTTTGGCCATAGTTGGTGTCTGCCGTATTGGGGTTGACATCACCTCGCTCCAAAAGCATCTTGACTACCTCCTCATGCCCGCCTATGGCTGCCACCAAGAGTGGTGTGCAGCCATGTTCGGTGTCTGCCTGGTCGGGATTGACGTCGCCTCGTTCCAAAAGTATCCCTACTACCCCCCCATGCCCACTATGAGTAGCAAGCTAGAGTGCTGTTACTCCATATTTGGCGCTTGGCATATTAGGATTGACTCCCCCTCGTTCCAAAAGCATCCTTACTACCCCCTCATGCCCATCCCTAGCCGCTAACGAGAGTGGCGTGGAGCCATGTTCGGTGTCAACTCGGTCGGGATTGACGTCTTCTCGTTCTAAAAGCATCTTTACTATCCCCTTATGCCCGTGCAGAGCAGCATGGTGGAGTGGCGTTTGGTTACATAGAGTGTGGTCGGGAATGATATCCTCTCGTTCCAAAAGCATCTTTATTACACACTCATTCCCGCGGTCAGCCGCCCACATGAGTGGCGTTTCCCCATATGGGATGCGTGCTGTATTAGGGTCGACATCTTTTCGTTCCAATAGGGCCTTTACTATCCCCTCGTGCCCGCACCAAACAGCACGCAAGAGTGGTGTTTGGCCATTGAAAGGCTGGCAGGGAGCGACACCCTCTCGGCCTAAAAGCACCCTCACTACCTCCTCATGTCCGTAATTAACTGCCGAGACGAGTGGCGTTCGGCCATATCTGATGTGGTTGGGATCGAGGCCTTCTCGCCCCAAAAGGATCTTTACGACTTCCGCATGCCCTCTTCTTGCTGCCCATGTCAGAGCTGTTTGTCCTGTGCGGTCGAGTGCATTAACGTCCCATTCCCTCATATCCAATACAGCGGCAACTATCTCCACAATCCCGAGAAATGCTACTCCGTGAAGTCCTGTAAATCCCGTGGATTTTGGAACGCCATTGGGGGGTAGCAAGTCATGGTGCCCACCCCAAAGATAGCGCAGTAGTAGTAGTTGGCCAGATATATGCTCATCGAATCCATCGAGGAGCCTCAGCGCAAGCGCTTTCACATTTTCTGTCATCCCGCTTGTTGCATGCTTCCCCCAGTAATAAGAAGCGTATTCTAGAAGTGGCATTGTTGAGGGAGCCGAGCCAAGAGTAGGCGATATATCCTTGACATAATCGTAATTGAGGTATGTCAAGCAAGCTTCCGCAATTGTTGAGTGAGGGCTATAGAACAGGGTCGGGCTACTTAAGAGGTGCTCCTGTAGAGTGAAGTGTACCAGTCGGACTGTAGATGAAGACGCCTCCACCGTGACAAGACCTAGACAAGATGCTATGAGTGTGCGCAAGGCGGGAATATTTTCCGAATCGAGATCTGCAGATCCTACCTCCACTGCTAAGGCATGACGGAGCTCCTCGGTTCTTAACGGCCGTTCTGAATACAACACCCACATTAGGACTTTAAACCCGAGTACCGATTTATTCCCCCTCTGAGTTTTCGGTCGTGTTATAGTCGCAGTGTAGGCGTCGCTCAGTCCATTGCCTCGCGTTATCTCTTCAAGTTTCTTTCTCCTCTGACGAATCGTAACCTCGCCCAGAATAGTGTCGATGTTCAACGAAACGAGAAGGAATCTAAATAAAATTATTGGTAAGTATAATTGACTAAGTGGAAATACTAAGTTTTCCTACGCACATATCGGATATCTTTTCCACCAGAATCCTCATAATATCTGCCCGCAAACCATCGCTCATCGCCTCTGGCTCGGTATCTCTGTCTAATCTCCTCTCCAGATAGTTCCTGATATCATCGATGTTGGGGCTGATAGGTATCACAACTGCCTTGGAGAAATATCTTTGAATATCCTCCTCGATCTGGGGCCTCCCGGTGAGGAATATTCTCGTCGTAGGAGACTCCCGAACGATATCTCTCAGTGACGCAAGGAGTTCTAGTAGGTTCTTCGGTAGGCATTCGTCTAGCGCATCGATACAAATGAAAACTTGGGGTAGCAAAGCAATAGCGATCCTCAACATTCTCATCAGGTCCGCAAGGAGCAGCCCTCTGCCACCAAACTCCTTCTTCCCTTTTTGAAATACCTCGCGCACATTTTTCGGGATGTCACACCTGCTTACTAGCTGCTTTAGAATAGCTCCCATCATGTTGGTGATCGTCAGCTCTTTCTGAGCAAGGAAGTCGCAGTACAAGCCTACAACCGCAACATCTCCATCCCCAGCCTAATCGCACAGGCTGTCAATTACCAGGGAACTAGCATTTCTTGTCGTTAGCCGCATTCGCTTATTTCAAAGAACTGTCCCACTTACCTCAGATATGTCTTCCCCACTCCCGGATTCCCGGAGCAAAACAAGACTGCATTACCGGCTCCGTCCTCACCCCCCCTCCACTTCCGAAACTCGCTTGTTTCCAAAAGCCAATCCCCGATACCGTCGAATCGGTCGGTCCGCACACCTTGATGTCTGGCATTTGGCTCCAGTGGAGAGAGCCAACGCATAATCTGTTCATCCTCGTCCGACTTATAATAGGTGGTGTTGAAACTATGTGTTATGTTGGCGCAATTGGAATTGCAATCGCCGATTTTGATCGATTGTCTGTACGTAGTTTGGGCCATGATATTCTGTCCAAAATGGTTTGCTGAATGTAGAAAGAGTAAAGTTGGGGTATTGCTATTCTGAAGTTCAGTTTGTGGTGGAGTATGCAGTGAGAATCAAAGGCAATATAGTTAGACTTAAAGATAAATTTCCAAGCTTGCGCTGTCGAATTATAACGTAATTTAAGGGGAAATTCTTCCTCTATGTACGGTACGAGTACACTTCACCAGTCACACGAGTTGTACTCGCGGCAGGGGTAAAGTTGCATGAGCTTTAAATTTAGATCCTACGAGTATAAGCCTAAGCAATATCCGGCAACAGCTACCGGTAACGCAAGCACAAGCACACTCGCGCTCGTAAATTTCCCGTACCCTTCCTTGAACCTCAAGAACAACACTTACCGTATTAACTCGTATAAGAGAGCGGTGTGCTAGGACGTCTGAGTTGCCTCTCCTAGTTAGGTCGGGGGTGTTTTTCTTTTTTATTTGTCTTGGAAGGAAGGTTTTTTGGTGTGTTTTTC
>Ga0307507_10008143_pt1 | contig 14712 bp, 4 predicted proteins | sample 7_EM_MG_FD_207223 | JGI IMG/M metagenome (GOLD analysis project Ga0307507, IMG submission 207223) | Populus trichocarpa ectomycorrhiza microbial communities from riparian zone in the Pacific Northwest, United States - 7_EM | ecosystem: Host-associated > Plants > Roots > Unclassified | place... | reverse complement strand
TATGGTTAACGCTATAGGGGGTAAATACCTAAGGGCTCTAAGAAGGCCTAATAAAGGCAGAAAATATAATGGCAATACTTTTAAGAATAGGAATAATAGGACTAAAAGATTGGCTCTACTAGGTAGGCGTCCTAATAGGTAGCCTAAGATATAAATATAGCTGGCCAAGACAGACACCAAAACATGTAATACTATTATGCTCCCTACGCACTAACTAAAAAGCAACACTCTTAGTAGCTAGTACAGAAACCTATAATATACTACTCTTAATATAAAAAGGTCTTAAAGTGGTTACCTAGTAGCTTATTAGCCAAAATATACTAGACCAGTTTTAGGTTATAAAGGAAATAGTAATAAAAGGTAAAGGGGTAAGTAACAGGCGCCCCCTAATAACTCTATAGTAGTAAAGTAAAGTTTATAATACTAGCGCGTCCATAGGCTTATTACAGCAGCAGTAGTTCCTAAGGAGGTCAAAAAGTCAGGTAGTAGAGCACTATAGGTAACTCGCAAGCGCCTTATAGGCGCTAGGTAGGCAAGTCCTAAAAGGCGGAGAGATATATTACGGGGTTTTCTTATATAAAGTTTTCTTCCCATATATATATAAGGAGTAGTCCGCGTGGGCCCAATAGGGATCTAAATCGGATGTTAAGCAATAAAGTATTATTATTATATTACTAGCTATAGTTAATTAATTAGTTTAAGGTATGCTGTTAATTATAGCATATTTAACCTGTTATTATATAGTAGTAGTTCTTTGATTAACGTCTAATACGGATCCTACTGGCCCACGCAGACTACTCCGCACAGGGGGGAAAACTTGTGTATTTATAGGAAGAAAACCCCTGCAGTTGGGGGAGGAAAACCCTATGAGCAGCCTCAGTAGGATAAAAAACCCCGATTTGCCATATTTGCACATAGCTGCGGCCCTGCGGGCCTATAGCACGTCCTCCTCCTTAGATATTTAAACTCCTTAGGAACCACTGCTTCCTTCCTTAGCTTGTCCCAACTAGGGTTCACTATATCCTAGCTAGGCCTTACCAATTAATTGCTGTGTGCTTTATGTTCCGTATCTTAACTATCCCCTATATACTGTCTCTTATAGACCATTGCTATATACACCATGCCTCCCCCCCTAAGGCCTATTAAAGGCGTAAGGGGGGTTTATCCGTTTTACCATTCTAATACCAAAAGACAAAAGCGGGATATGTGTGTGTGTATACCTGGGTATCTTTTATACCTAGGCCCCAGTTACTAGGCCCTCTCTAAGGGCACCACTCTATTAAGAGGAGATAAGGAAAACTATACGGGGTTATCCGGCTAACGGTTTTAGTAGTATTATAGTAGTACGGCAAGTAACCGCATGCTCCGCAGGCGATCGCCCTAGGGGTTAAGAGGGGCCGTATATTTACTCATTCGTTCGCTCGCTCACGCTCATCCGTTTATTAATGTGAGGTTATTAATGCTTTCTATTGGGGGTTAGGGGATGTTATCGAATGCCGCTTATCCATGTTGGATTGTATAGGTGCCTTAGGTAGGAGGATAGCGTAGTAGTTAAATTGTAGAGGGCCAACAGTAGTGGTTTTTGAGATCTCACCATCTAAAAAATTTTCACCACCGCCCCCAATGCTTATAACCACCACCAGGTCCTATCCACACGCTATATAACGTCTCTGCGTTGGCTCTGAGTCTGAACTTTAAAGACCTAGGTTCGTAGCCATCACCACGTATAGGTGCAGAGTCCGTTTTCAACGGCCACCTATTATTATATAAGTAGGGTATTAAGTGAGACACGCCAATAGGTTAATTCTTATTAAGGTATTTAATTAGTTAAAGGATATACTATTAATTATAGTATATTTAATAATTTAACAGGAATTGATTAGGGTATTAGTATATAGTCTATTAATATTCTTATAATTATTAGAATAGGTTATTATAAAATAGTAGACGTATTTAAGTATTATTAGAAGATTTAAAGGTACGCTGTAGGGTTAGCAGCAGTATTTAAATATTATTATTATTATTTATTGCTTAACGTCTAATTTAGATCCCTATTAGGCCCACGCGGACTACTCCTTATTTATATATAGGGAGAAAACTCTACTTAAGAAACCCCCGTAATCTACCTTCTTGCCTTTTAAAACTCGCCTACCTAGCGCCTATAAGTCGCCTACAGTGCTCTACTACTTTACTTTTTAACCTTCTTAGGAGCTACTGCTACCGTAATAAGCCTACGGACGCGCTAGTATTATATACTTTACTTTACTACTATAGAGTTATTAGGGGGCGCCTATTACTCGCCCCTTATAACGGGACTAGCCCAGTTACAGTATAAATGTCTTGGTAAAACACTTGACAGATAAATTCCAACACTTTAACCAAATTGTGCTGAATTCTACTAGCTTAATCGACTTTTACTAAGTTCTGTTAGATTAATTAAATTCCACTAAAGTCCGTTAATGTCGGTATACTTGCTTTATCAACGTGCACGAATATCACTGTATTGCGATACGTATGCGGTGTTGAAGTTGGTAGTTATTGTTGTCTAGAAGTAAGGGGTTACTCCAAGGTCAGGTTAGCTAGCCTCGCTTCGTGGTCTCGTGACCACGTCACATAACTAATATTCTAACACTGGAGCAACTCTAAAAAGAAGGCTAATCTACACTCCAAAGTTAAGTCTACTTCTAGACTATTTATAGCGTATACGCAATAGCTAGAGATCCAATTAATACGTAATAAGGAGGAGAAGAAGAAGAAGAATTATTAGGGGTAGCAGGTTAATATATCGCGAGGGCCGCTAAGGCGCTAGTGGTAAGCGAGCTAATAGCAATTTTTCCATCTTGGGGATAGAAAATCCTAATTAGCTAGTTAAATTTAGGGTCCGCACCATTATAATTAGTTATATAACGCTAAGCTAAATCTAAGTTCGTTTGTTTAACCCATCCTACAACTTATAGGTCAATTTGGTTTGTATTAATAAGCTATTAAAGAGCCGCGTAGGGTTTTCCCTTTATTATGGCGTTAGTAGGGTTGGCCTCTCTGTTAATCCATTTCACCTTTATAATCTGTCTCCGTTTATAGGCTTACTAGAGGCACATTACATTAATTATTAGGCGTTTTTCTTAGGTGGTTCCAAGTCGTACTAGACAGTTATATAAGGACTTAGAGTCAGTGCAAAGCATAAGTAGAAGGTTAATTTATAGGATCTTATCTACTATAGACTTAATTATAACACTAATGTTAAAGCTGTAGGCCGTGCCGTAGAGTTCAGAAGCTAGTACGCTCCAAGTAACTCTTTTGCACTTAACTAAGCTCTAATAAACAATATTGGCCTTCTTTATAGCATTAGCTAGTATAAGGACGTAGCCAATCTATAAAGAGAGGTCCTTGTTGTTAGTAAATAACACGTCCATAAATACTAGTAGCTATAGGGTTTTGATATCTAACTTAACAAACTTAAGACCTCTATTAGCGTTCTTAATTTGCCAGTTTAGACGCTTGTTTAACTATTTTACGTCTTCCTTGTTGGGGTTAATTACCTAGGCGGTAAAGAATAAATTAAATAAGGCTTCTAGCTAGCATACTAAAGTAATATATGCACCTCTAGTATATTAAGTGATATACTGGTCCTTTAGAGTTAAGGTTCTTGTGGCTCCTCTTAATCCTATACTTATGGCAAGCTTAGTGCTAATTATACTAAGGTTTATACATTGTCGTTCCTAAGTAAGCGTAATACTCCCGTTAGTTAGTAGCTAAATAACTCCACTATTAAACTTAATAGGTATATTAACGGTAAGTTGTTCCTATTCCTTAGCCATAAACTTAGCCTTATACAGCTCGTTTTACTCTGTATTTATAAAGGTCTTATCTACCAGGAATAGAGTATTATTAGTTTATAGGCCTATAATACCAAAGGGTTCGTTACTCTATAGGAGGTAGGGGTTGTATATAGACTGGTCCATATGCAACTGTTAAATGTAATACAAGTAATATATCTTAAACCAGTAGTTACTAGCTTCTGGTACTCTGTAGAGTGGTTTTACAACCTTTAGAATAGAGGCCTTGTTAATCCTAAGTTGCTTAATTAGCTTATGCGGAGGTCATACATAGAACTCTTAATTTAGTATAGTAGTTGATTATACATAGGCCTATAAAATATCTTAGAGGTAAAGTCATGCCTATGGAAGCTTTATGGCGGTAATATAGAGAATTAGTCATTGGCTAACTTATTAAATAGTTAGTAATTAGGTAAGAACCAGTTCCTTTTCTAAGTTGTTATAAGCTTATACGACTAGTTAGGATTTCTTAAAGGCTTTATTAGTTCCCTTATTCTTAATCTTATTAATAAATCGCAAGTTAAAGAGTTGTATGCCTTATAGTATATCCATAAGTCTTATAATCTCAAAAACTCCCTTCTTAAGTAGACTAGTAAGCTCCTTCTATTAGGAGGCGCTAAATTGGGTACTAAATTAACTATTATTCTGTAGGTAGATGGTAATATTAGTCATAGCCGTAAGTAGAGGGTATTTGTGAGGGCGTCCTCTGCCTTGTTTTAGGGGTTATTATTAAGCTTTAGTAGGTCTCTCTAAGACAGTCTTAGAAAGGGCTAACCTAAGTAGAGGTTTAGGTAGTAATTCTAATCCAATAATTTGCTCCTATAATTCAGTTGCTTAAAGGTAGGGTTTTACAACTATAGATTAGAAGGCTGTAGGTCTGCTAGATAGCTTAATAGTACATATTTTACCCTTAATAGTAAGTAAGGTAAATGGCCTATTTTAATAGCCGCTTTAGCCAGTGTTTCCTTCTCTCCAAACTAAAACGGGCGAGTTTGGTGGGAGATCATAAATTATATCAGCATTAGGTCCGTTTCGCATATTCAGCGTATTGGCGATCTATCGTTCAGCTTATAGCTTCTATATCTCTGCCATAGCCTTTTTAATTGCGGTAGCGCGTTATATAATAGTGGGGGATAGTGCATCGAATTTAACCATTTAGGGGTAGGCTTCAAAGACTAGAAGTATAGGAACTAGTCCTTTAGGGCTAGCTAAATCGTTAATTGCTTTAAACGCTATTTAGAGTCCCATCTCCTTATTAATATCAGGGATTTCAGTTATAATAATCTAGTAGGCTCGCCGTAATAGACTATAGTAGCGCTCTACCATTCTAATAGAGTTATGTGCTTTAACTAGTACTCCCTTTATACTAATTCCTATAATGGTGGCGTATTGCTTAAATTCCTTACTAACGAAGTTCTTTCTAGCGTTATAGGTAATTAGGTCTAGTGGCCCTAGGTAGGTGTTAATCTAGCACATCTATAGAATGTCCTATATATGTTTAGCGCTAATATCTTATAGCTATCTACCGGCTTGGAATTACGTTCCTTCATTAATAATATATAGGAGGGATAATCCGCTAATGTACATAATATTAACGATAATATTATAGTTAAAATTAACATTATCTTATAGGGTGAAGTGGAATCTACCTAGTGATTTACTAAACTTCTAACAGTAGTAGCAGAACTTGGTTAGTTGCTTAATAACCATTCTATCAGTTTTATAGCTAGTATAGTAGAGTAGCTTTTACAATTTCTTAACTAAGGGATATCTAAATTGGCGATGTAGGCGCCGTAGCTCTATATCTATTAAGTAGCAGGGGTTCGCGTTAAAGAATTCAGATAAATATAACTATAGTAATAAGCTCCATAGGAGAAATAGGTAGCCAAACTATCACACTACTGGCACTCTTTTAGTGTAAGTAATAACAACGTTTTTAAGGTTGTTATAGTAGATTTAGAGTCTGTCCATATCCGCTAAATAGAGCAAGAAGGGGGTATCTACATAGATAATATAAAACTGTATTTTGCCTATAGGGGTAACAACATCCGTAGTTCTAATAGAGGTAGCAATTCTAATGCTAAACTGCACGTTAACTTGTCCTTTAGTTAAGGTATTAAGTCTTATAAATTAGTCCGCGTTCTATAGTGCCTGGAATTATCTATAACCGGCTGTAGACTTCTTTAATATACTAGTATTAATCATAATTTCCATAAATACTATGGAAGTATAGCGTAAAGCGGCGGTTGTTGTGTTGTAGTTAAACGGGTCAGTTTCTGTAGTAGGTTCCATAGAGGTTACAGTAAGTAAGTAAGCGCAAGCCTTATTGGCTAGTTCTACACTTATAGAGGTTGCTTTGTCTATAGTAAGAGTCCTAAATAATATAAGGTAGTAGCTGTTAGGGTCTTCTAATTCTTCCTTACTGTTATTATTATTAGTGTTTTTGTTAGCGTCTATATCTAGCACAAGAGCTTTAAAGGTCTTATTGCACTCATTATTATTGTCTCCTTTATAGTAGATAGTATATTATCTAAAGCGTTCTTTAAAGTTACTATTGCGGCCCTTGCTATTATTAAAACGTCTTTTGTACTTATTTCTAGAACGGTTCCGCTCCTCCTCTATATATTTCCATAAGCGGCAGCTCTCCTTTTGGCAAATATAGCACTTGGTCTTTGGGGACCTGACAGTGTTTTATCTATAGGAGCGGGTTTGGTTACAGTTATTACAGATATTACGGCGGTATATATAATCCGTAAAGTAGGCTCCTTAAGACGGTCTTATTAAGGCCTAGGAAGGGTGTTCCTTCTCCTATACAACTATAGAAGATTATAGCTTGCTAATCAACTAGGAGAGGTCTTTAGAAGGGTTAAAAATGGCGATACAACATGCTAGTACTCCTTAGCAAGCGGTAACTAGCTTATTTATAAGGAAGAGGTCTATACAAAATTCTAAGTGTAATCTATGGCGATGTTTTAAGAGCTTATTAAGGAGTAGTTGGAAACTCTAATAGATTTGCTTATTAGGGTTCTCATCAATAATTCCTTAGAAGTTAGTAGCGTTCCATTTAGTAAGGTTTCTTTAATAGTACTCTAGTCCTTCAAAGAAGTAATACATGTAGTTGCATGCCTCAGTAAATAATCTAGTTAAAAGGCTGCTATTATAGTAGTGATCCTAAGTAAGTCCCTTTAGCATAGTTGGGAATGCAGTTATATAGCCTTTAGGAGGTAGACCAGCTCTCTTGCAGATATTATAGAAGATAGTTAACTTAAAGTTAAAGCTATTACTCACTCCATCATACTTCTGGTCGTCTGTGTAGATCTTAGTAATAGTAGCTGCCTCTTTTCTGTATATAGGCAGGTGCATAGTAGGGTCGGTATTGGCAGTACCAGGGTAAAGATACTGGGCAGGAGGAGCACCAGGTAGGGTAGAAGCGGTTACTAAAGGGAGGGTAGAGGCAGTTGCCGTAGGCAATAATTACTAGTTCTGCGTCTGTAGGAGTTAAGTAAGGAGGGTAAGTAGTTAATCCTAGGTAGAGGTAGGTGCAGCTTGCTATTAGGTGGCAGTTGGTGCAGTTTGCTGGGGTATAAATATAATAGCTAGTTGGGGTGTCGTAGGGGTAGGTATTTACATTCCAGGTGTTATAGCTATAGCTATAGGCTAAATTACAGGCGTCAGAGGTAGTGGAGGTAGTTAATGGTTTACAGGCGTCAGTACTGTATAGGAAGGTAGTGGGCTATAGGGGGGGGTTATAGGAACTAAAGAGGCTATAACTAATGGGGTTATAGCTTAATTCAATATCAGAGCTGTTTATATTAAGTTAAGTTATTCTTATAGTGCCACTATAATTATAGGGCTGACTTCCTTAAGAGCTTCTGTAATTTCCTTATCTGTCCATTTGTGAGGTTCCTCTTCTATAAGGACATTATATAGAACCTTATAAAGTGGGTATCTATTGCTGTGTGTGGCGACATATACTCCTCTTTAGAGTAGGTAAGTATAGAGCTTTACTCTAGTAACAGAGCGTATCTTTCTAAAGTCCTTAATAGTAAAGCCTTTAAATTCTTCTTGGAATAGCAACCGTAGTGTATAATCCGTAAAGTTCTTATATGTATACTTATAGATTTTCGTTTCTATATATTCTTCCAGGTCTTCCTCTAAGGCAGTTACTATATTAATCCCATAACTATATCTAGCAATTCTCTCCTTCTATTTAGGATCCATCTTATTATGCAAAGCAGTGTACTAGTCCTTGTGTATATTTAGTTTAAGGTTAAGGTTAAGGTTAAGGTTAAGGTTGTTAAGGTAAGGGTGTTAAGGTAAGGGTGTTTTGGGTATATACGTCCTTTACAGCTATTGGGCCTGTAAAGTTCTTAGCAAGATTACTATTCTCTTAGTGATCTGTTATATTGGCTGTAAGGCCAGTACAAATTCTCTTAAGCTTAAGGGAGGTCGCAATCTTCTCTAAGTAAAGATATAATTCTCTAGGCGATCTGACGCGTTAGCAGTTAAGCTAATACGTGGTCTTAAGCTTTAAGGGTAATATAGCTTTCTCCTTTAACTAAAATAGATAAGGCTAGGCGATCCGTATACTGTTTCCAGTACGGTTCTCAAGCTCTAGCTTATTATATATTTCCTGATCTGTACGTCTACTAATCAGTGTTAGTATACTTGCTTTATCAACATGCACGAATATCACTGTATTACGATACATATGCGGTGTTGAAGTTGGTAGTTATTGTTGTCTAGAAGTAAGGGGTTACTCTAAGGTCAGGTTAGCTAGCCTCGCTTCGTGGTCTCGTAACCACGTCACATAACTAACATTCCGACAGTTAAAGACCGCGTATATATATGCGCATATATTAACCACCAAGACCCCTAACTATTTAATTATATAATTCTCTTATTATTCCTTTCTCTTATTTATATAACGTCTTATACTCTATAAGAGTTATATACCCTTAAATTTAGATAGAATTTATATTATTTCTTTAAATCTTCCTTAAAGCCTCTTCGCGCCCTTATATTACGTTATGTTAAAATAACTACTATTAAAATAGTAAACAAACCCGAATCCCTTTTAATAACCATAAGTATTATATCCCTAGTTAGGGAATAGTTAACCATAATACAATCGTCCTTTATAGACGCCTTAGCTTAGTAGTAAGCTACACTAAAAGCCTAGTATTAGTAATTAATAGAAGCACTCTATAAAGAACTCCGTAATGTTAAGGTATATACGTTAAAGACCCTAATAGCAATACCTATAAATAAGATTAAAATAACAGTATCTAAACCTAGCCTGTTAAATGCGAATACTAAACTAGTAATAGTAGCTTAACCTATATATATAATAAACCTAAAATCTATTATAAAATCTAAAAAGCTCCCTAATTCTCTAATATTTAATAGAAATTAAAATAACCTATATCCCTTTATAACTAAGCTCTATTTTAAGCCTTTAATAAACTATAACCAATACCCTATTAAAGCTAGTAAGGTTAGCTATAGAATATCTTATTTAAGTAAGAACGCTATATAAACTATAAATCCATTCTTCCATAATAGCACCTTTATTAATTTTAAAATCTTTATCTCTCTATTAGAATAAATATATAATAACGCCAGCCATAAATATATAGCTATTACTAAACTTAAAACCCTATAATAATAGAACCGAGATTTTACTAGCCCCCCTTTGGAATTTTTAGGCCTTATTAGCAAACTAGATTAGAATAAAGCTACTAGAGTTGCTGCTCTTTAATAAGCTATTTTAAATAAAATTAGAGCCTAGTTAATAGGTAGGGAACTGCTAAAAGACCTATCCGAATTTGCTATAATATATTAATAAATTAATAAGGACCTTTAATATAATAAATAGACTTGTTCTTTAAAGCTAACTATACCTTATATTTAAAACTCTATAAAACCGGTATATACTCTAAAGCGCAATCTATCTCCAAAACCTAAAAGTCCTATATATAACCCTATAGACCTTAATGTTAATTAATCCTATATACCCTTAGGAACTAATAAATAAAAAACTTAAGCCGTAAATAGATAATACTTTAAATGCGGTAAAAAGGGATATATTTAAAGGAATTATTAAACTTATCTTTTTAAATAGGTCCGCCGTAGTTCCTTCTAATCCTTAAATTATACTCGCTCTATAAATTATACTTAGTTGCTATAAAGTATCTTACCTTTAGTTAACTTAGAAAACAAATTATTCTAAGGCTAAGTTACGCCTTAAGATAAAAGGTGGAAGAGTATAAGTGTCTAAGCTCTTTTAGCGCTAATATATAATATAACTCCCTTAATATACTTAGCGAAATTTAAATACTTAAAAAATAGAAGGAAGTATAAATCCTAATAAATAGCGGAGCTACTAATATGGGCTTTATTAATATAAACTACATAAAAATTTAACACTTAAATTTAAAGAAACTTAATAAGCCCTAAGGCCTATAAGGCTTTAATATCAAACCCTTAATATATAGCGAACTAATGTACTACGCTTTTATAAAAATGCGGATAATCAAACACCTTAAATATATTTCCCTATTTATAACACCTTTAAAGTAATATAAAGTTATACTTAAATATAGATAGCTAAAGCGACATAACCCCTTAATTAGCTAAGTTAAAGAAATATTAAAGTTCCATATAATTTACTACTAAAGTTATTACTTAAAATACTATTTGCCCTACAAACATGTATATAACTATTTAAATTTAATATAATATAAATTGCCCTTACTTTAAACCTTAAACTAATATAATAAATCTATAACTGCTAATTATGGTAAAGAATATAAAGATATTTTATTAAAGCCTTTTAATTTTTGTATAATATAGGCCGTACCTTTTATCTTATTGGCAAAAAGATAAAATTACAAAATTATAAAATCTTTACTATAATTAATAATAATGACTCTTTGATTAACGTCTGATACGGATCCCATCTGGCCCACGCAGACTACTCCGTCACAGGGGGAAAACTTATAGTTTACATAAAGAAAACCCTGCAGTTAGGTTGGGGGAGGAAAAACCCTATAAGCCACCTCAGTAGGATGAAAAACCCTGATTTGCCATATCCGTCTATAGCGGCGGCCCTGCGGGCCTACGGCTACGTCCTGTCCTCCTTGGATGTTTGAACTCCTTGGGAACCACTGCTTCCTTCTCTAGCTTATCCAAAGCTAAGGTTCACTATGTCCTAGCTAGGCCTTGCTAATCGATCGCTATATCTTGTCTTGTTGTTTCCTATATCTTGGCCATCCCCTGTGTGCTATCTCTTGTTTGACCATTGCCATATACGCTATGCCTCCCCTCCCCTAGGGCCTATTGAAGGCGTAAGGGGGATTCATCTGTTCTAACTCCCGTAATACTGACAGCGGGATATATTGTGGGTATCTTTTGTGCCTAGGCCCCAGCTAGGCCCTTTCTAAGGGTTACCACTCTGTTGAAAGGAGATAAGGAAAACCGTGGGTTGTAATCCAGGCTGCTAGGTTTACCCGGTAGTTGACGGCGAGTGACCGCATGCTCTGCGGGCGATCGCCCTGGGGGTTAGGAGGGGCCGTATATTTGCTCGTTTGTCTGCTCGTTTGTTCGCGATCGCTTGTTTGTTGAGGTGAGAGGTCGTTGATGCTTTCTATTGGGGGTCAGGGGATGCTATTGAATGCTGTGTATTCATGTTGGATCGTACAGGTGCCTTAATAGGGGAACAGTGTAGTAGCTGTTATCGTGAAGGGGTACTAACAGTGGTGGTTTTCGAGATCTCACCATCCTATGTGAAAACTTTTCACCACCGCCCTAATGCTCACAACCACCACCAGGTCCTATCGCACGCTATGCGACGTCTCTGCGTTGGCTCTGAGTCTGAACTTCGAAGACCCAGGTTCGTAGCCGTCACCACGTACAGGTGCAGAGTCCGATTTCGACGGCCTTTACTATAATTATAAAAGATATTAAAAAGGTACTAAAACTAAAATAATATACTAATCTTTAACCTCTTATACCTAAAGAGTACTATAATCTAATTAATGAGTTTAAAAAACGATTTATAGACTAACTAACCCTATACTAAGATAAGCACGATTTTAAGATAGAACTTAAGCCTAGCATAACACTAAAGTTTAGTCTACTATACGGTATGTTATAAGAAGAACTGCTTATAATATAATAATACCTTAATAAGCATCTAGAAAAAGGATTTATTTACCCTAGTTAATCTCTATTTGCCTTATCCGTACTATTTATTAAAAAGCTAAAAGGAGGCTTAAGATTCTATATTAATTATTAAGCTTTAAATATAATTATAATTTAAAACTAATATCTAATTCCCCTAATTTAAGAAACGCTTAACTATTTAGTAAAGGTATAGTACTTTATAAAGCTTAATATAGTTACTGCCTTTAATAAAATCTATATATATAAAGGAGATAAAAAGTATATAGCTTTTTATACATAATAGGGACTCTTTAAATACTTAGTAATGCTATTTAGTATAAAAAATGGCTATAGTATATTTCAGTAATATATTAATAATTCATTGCTTAACGTCTGATTCGGATCCCTACTGGGCCCACGCGGACTACTCCTTATATACATGTGGGGAGAAAACTCTATATAAGAAAACCCCGTAATCTATATCCCCGCCTTTTGGGACTTGCCTACACAGCGCCTACGAAGCGCCTACAAGTTACCTATAGTGCTCTACTACCTTACTTTTTAACCTCCTTGGGAACCACTGCTGCTGTAACAAGCCTACGGACGCGCTAGTATCGCGAACTTAACTCTACTACTATAGAGTTATTAGGGGGCGCCTGGTGCTTGCCTCTTTACCTTCTATTACCATTTCCTTTACAACCCAAAACTGGTCTAGTATATTTTGGCTAATAAGCCACCCGGTAACCGCCTTAAGACCTTTTTATATTAAAAGTAGTGTATTATAGTTCTCTGTGCTAGCTACTAAGAGTATTGCTTCTTAGTTGGTGTATAAGGGGCATAATAGTATTACGTGTTTTGGTATCTATTTTGGCTAGCCATATTTACATTTTAGGCTACCTACTAGGACACCTACCTAGTAGAGCCAGTCTTTTAGTCCTATTATTCCTATTCTTAGGAGTATTACTATTATATTTTCTGCCTTTATTAGGCCTTCTTGGAGCCCTTAGGTATTTACCCCCTATAGCATTAACCATGCTATAGCCTAGGTTCCTCTTACCTAAGACAGCCTCTATACCTTTAACTCTTATACACCTCTCCAGTGTTGGTCCAACTAATATTATATTATAGTAGATGGTTTCCCAGTACTCTTTTATGCTCTATTTTAGCTCCTTTCTCTCTCTTACTATTATCTTTACTGGTCTCTTATATGTCTCCCTTCCTCCTTTATATAGGCCTAGGCCCTAATACAGCACTATTCTTCTTCTACTTTTTCCACCTGTTTCTCTAATATGTCTTCCCTACTTTAGGGTTATTGGTTAGCTCTCCTATGGGGCACCCTAGGGTCCCTCTATAGTTTATTTAGGTGTAACTTAATGTACTTTATAACACTAGAGTTGCGCTTCTTTTACACCCTTTATATTATAGCGGCTTTAATATATAATTATAGGGGGGGGGATATTAGCTTCCTTCTTAAGCAGTGCTATGGCCATTCGCTTATACCCACCTATTATACTCTAAAGGTAAGCTGTTTAGACCTTTTAGAGTGCTTTAAGGAGTGCTTTAAAGGGGCCTTTCTTGGTTTTTTCTATAGCCCAAATACTAGAACTATATGTTATGGTTAGCCGGATAACTGCTATATATAGTAGGCGTGACCTCTAGAAGTATGGGCCCTATATAAAATTAATAATTCTGGACATTGTAATGTACTGCGCTTGGCCCTTATAGGCCGCTTATAATGTATATGCGCTCCACTAAAGCTTACTATCTACCTATACTCCTAGTACCCTTAGGCCTTAAACTGGTTGGCCTCTAAAGCCTTAGATATAGATTATATACTAGAGATTTACAGATTGGTTGCGTTTTCTTATAAAATGGATTAACTAGTATTTCTCTAGTAAGAATTAGACTCTGTATTATCTTATCTATTTTATGCAGGTATTATAGGCTTTCTTTAGTGTTCTGCAGTTCTCTGCGGCTATTAGCCTATATATAATTAGGTTTATATTATTAATAAAGCCTATCCCCTGGGTCGCCCCTTTCTTAAAGGACTTAAGTAGGTTGCTTATAAAGAAAAGGAAGAGTATAGGTAAGAGGGGTAATCCTTATGGTATTCCTATTATAACTATAATAGGGGGGCTCTAGTGTCTGCTAAAGACTAGTAATGTTTCTTTCTGGCCTATAAACCCTTAAATAAATTATACAATCTATTCTGGGAAGCCCTTTGCCCTAAGGATGTATAGGAGGCGCTTGTGGGGTATATTATTATAGGCACCACTAATATCTAAGCTAAGCATTAATACTACAAAGTCCCTTTGCATCGCCTATGCAGACTTAATAGTGGTGGTGAGTAATGTAAGTGCTAATAGTGTTAAGCGGTTCTTTCTTGCCCCTATTTAACTTTGTGGTAGTAAGGCGTATTCCTTAGCTGTGTCTGCTATATGGTCTGCTATTACCCTTTTTAGGATCTTGCTAAGGGTGTTTTCTAAGGCAATAGGGCAGTAGCTTCCTAGGATTAAGTAGTCTACTTTACCTTTTTTTTGTAGGATAACCGTTGTTATAGACCTTCTAAGTTATGGGTAGTAGCTATAGTAAAGTATGCTCTAGCTATATCTATAAGCTAAGGTGCTATAAGTAGTCCACAGGTCTTTAAGGCCTTGTTTAGTATCCTATCTAGTCCTAGTGCTATATTATTTAAAAGGCGGCTAATAGT
>Ga0307507_10008142_pt1 | contig 14712 bp, 10 predicted proteins | sample 7_EM_MG_FD_207223 | JGI IMG/M metagenome (GOLD analysis project Ga0307507, IMG submission 207223) | Populus trichocarpa ectomycorrhiza microbial communities from riparian zone in the Pacific Northwest, United States - 7_EM | ecosystem: Host-associated > Plants > Roots > Unclassified | place... | reverse complement strand
ATAAAGTAACCCTTAAAATATAATCGATTACCTTTTAAAGTGGTTAACTAGTTAATTAGTGGAGATATATTGCTCTTTAGTAGTGTCGCGTTTAATTAATAAGTAGACCTTCATACATTTTCGCACCAAAGGCCCTCAGACGGCAAACGAGACCGCGCTTCCAAGTACAGGGGTTATATAACGCTAGCAGGGGTTTAATAAAGCTAGTAGGGTTTTTCTATAAAGCTATACTAGTTAAGTACTAGCGAGATTTATCTCGTTTGCCGCCTGAGTCGCTTACTGAGATAACCGAATATGTGGTCTGAGCTTGCTGAGGTAAAGCCACCTCAAACAAGACTGCAAACTTTGATGTCGTCCAAGATCTTGACTACAACATCTGACACTGGCAGTTTCTGCACGACGGGCTGACATTTCCACCTTGTTTTGGATGAACCCTTATTTCCTGAAATTTCCGGATAAATCGGAAAGATCCCGACCCTAACCTCCGTTACCCCGTTCTTGAGGGGCTAACGGTTCACTCTATCATCACCACCAACGTATTGCTTCACCAGCGGCTTACTATGTCGTGTCATCTATGCTTTCAGGTTATCAAACCTCCCTGTCAGAGAGTCAGCCCTTACAACCCACACAACCACACACAATCAAGTCTTATGTGCCTCTCTGCTCCTGAGCCTCTGCGACGTATACCAGCAATCTACCAATACATTTGTCAACAAAGATGTCCGTACAGAAAGCGAACCCCGCAAAACCTCGCAAACCCGCTGCTAAGAAGACCAACAAAAAGGCGGTTTACCAATGCTCTGTTCCTGGATGCCTGAAATTATATTTTTGGGCCAGCGGATTATACAACCATACACAATTAATTCACCTTAGGCGGAAACACTTCTGCGACGTCCCTGGATGTCTGAAATTGTTTTCCTTGTCATCTGGATTATACAGACATCAACGAATAGCTCACCAAGGGCGGAGATACGACTGCGGTGTCCCTGGGTGTCTCCAATCACATACATCGACCTGGATGCTGAGTATTCACCAACAGACAATTCGCAAAAAGCAAGGATTCCACTGCGCTATTCCTGGATGTTTGAAATCATATTCTTCGCCCTCTGCATTAACCAACCATCAATACTCAGATTACTGGGGACGCAGATACCAATGCGATATGCCCGGCTGTACAATCGGTTCCTTGTACTGTTCGCTAATTTTTCCTAAGTAGACTAGCATAAATTACCCCACTTACACACTTTTAAATCCCCCGCCTTAATCCAATTTTTATTATATTAAAACACTACTTTTTATTATAGGTTGAGTGCGCAAAACAGATCGAAAAGAGCTAACAGTAGTTAAAAGAGCTTAAATTTAGACTTGTTATGTCGATGGGTATGGATTTACTGTGATATCCGAGCTTGAAAAGACCCCCTACTCTACTGTACGCAGTATCATTCAACAGAGGCTGAAAACCGGTAATACTAGCTTTAAAAACAAGCCCAGAAGGGGGCCTTCTAAGAAGACTAGTAATAGGGATAATAGAGCACTTATACACCACGCAAATTAAAATCCAAAAGACACTCTCTATGCGCTTATAATACCGTCTAAATTAGGCTATAAGCTTGGCCGCAATACTATCCGCAAGATCCTTAAAGCCTATAATAAAGCTAAACGCAAGCCTTGTAAGAAGCTGTACTTAAAACCTAAGCATAAATATAAGCGGTTAATTTGGTGTAGGCAATAAAAGAAGACTAAAAGGAACTATAGCAAGATATATTAGAGTAATGAGGTTACATTCTATATTAGAGAGGATAGAAATACTATCTACGTTACTTATAGGCCTAGGGAAGAGTACTTAAAAAAGAACTTAAAGCCTAGCTTTAAGAGTGGACGGACTAGTGTAGGGGTATAGTTTTATTTTTACGGTAATAAAATAGGGCCGTTAGTTATTATTAAAAAGGGTGGATAAATAACTACAAAGCATTATTTAGAGACCCTTAAAGAGCATTTCATTCCTTTTTATAGGAGGATAGTTAAGAAATATAGCCCTAGCGTGGTTATATAGGAGGATAACGCTCCTTGGCACACTACTAAGGTAGTAAGGAAATATATAGCGCGATAGGGGGTTTTACAGTTGCAATAGCCTCCGTAATCACCCAATCTCTCACTAATTAAGAATTTATAGAAGTAAATTAAGGATATAATTAGTAAGAAGAGGCATAAGATTAAGAATATTAGGATAATGGAGCGAGCTTTAAAAGAAGTCTGGCCTCAAATTAAGCCTAAAATGCTTAAAAAGTTAAATGCTAGTATGGAGAAACGGATGAATGCGTATATTAAAAATAAGGGAGGACCGACGAAATACTAGTATATCTTTAATTTGAGCTCAAAATGGTGTAATTAGGATTAATGGTTATGGAGTTATAAGTGTTCAAAGTTAGGAAGGCCTTTGCACGTGATTAGCGAACAGTACAGGGAACCGATTGTACAAAGTCCTACTCCCAGCCCCGTTACCTAATTCGACATCAAGAGTTATTCCACCAAGGGCAAAGCTTCGAATGCGATTTTCCGGGATGCTTGAAGCTTTACAACTATGCAAGTAACCTTGCCGCGCATAAAAGAAGGGCCCACGATAGACAGAGATATTATTGTGAGGTTAAGGGATGCGACAAATCATATACTGAGTCCTCGAAATTGAAGAGGCATGTTAAAAGGGATCATGAAGGGCACGACGCTTTCCTCTGTCCTTGAGATGGATGCCAAAAGTTATACACTATGATCAAAAACCTGCGACTTCATACTGAAGCAGACCACGAAAACAGACGTCATTCATGCACCGAGCCTCTCTGCGAAACGACATTTCGCGATCCGTCGAAGATACCGCTCCATGTCTTCAAACAGCATGGTCAAAAAGACATCATTGTTTTTCCTCCAAAATACGGACTAGAAGTATCAGAACTTGCCAATGGCATCACCTTACCACTGGCTGAAGCACAAGCCTACGGTGAGCTAGGGAACATGAACAACCAGACGCTGCACTGTGTGTCTTCAAAAGACGTTGTCAATCTCCAGGACCGAAATCTCTTGAGAAGTAAGTACCAGCAGATGGCCTTGAGATGGTATTCTAATTAATGGATTCAGAGCAATACTGGCTTCATTGGCTAGATCAGACGACTGCTGATTCTCAATGCGTTGGACCTCTTACCCCCCATTATCTCCATTCGAATTCGATCCGCTTTCCGGAACCTGGTCAAGCTTGCCCTTTAAATCTAACGATTTCTTATGACACAGCGGTTATATTTGCCGTCCGTCGCGTGTTGAATGGCCGTGTTTACTTTTGTCTGCGACTCTCACGGAGGTGTCTTCACTGCGACGTTGTTAGAAAGTCGCGAAATTTTTACATAAACCCCATGCCCAATAAGACGATTGGCAGATACTGCCAAGCCACAAACTGCAACATACCACGATGGCGGGGCATGGGTGTTTTCTGTGAGGTTCACTACCAGATTTAGATATACTCTCAGGACAATTGGCGCTACCAGTCTGTTCCTGATATTCAGTGCTTTTATCAGTATTTAATATCAGTATGAGGCCGTATTGATATTGATATTAAATAGTAGTTCAATACTGAAAAGATATTGAATATTGAATATAGTAAGTATAGTCTTAGTATAGTGTTTTAATTGAAAGAACGCTCCACGCCCCTAGGCTCTGGTAGAGCTTCAAAATAGCTACTCTTGCAACTGCTCTCTTACCACTATTGTTACCTTCGTGATCCTTGGCGTAGTGTAGCAGATGTCGGCTGCTTTCTAGATTCTGCCAAGAGCTTAGAAGCCTCTCGTACTATATTTGTTGCCATAAGCCTCCCCCTGGCGGTAATATTACTTTTTAGCTAGCTCTTTAAGCACTCTGTACGTTTAATGTTCGTACTCCCTAATAATATGCGGTCCTATAAGATTGTTCGCCGTGCACCTAAAAAGACTTGCTTAGCTTCTGCTGATATTAATGGTATAGATAATATATTAATTGCCATTTAAGAAAGTTGTGGGTAGTTAGCTCTGCGAGTTAGATCAAGCTACTACTGTAGCGCTGTACCTTAAATTGAAATGGGCTTTAAGTTGATAAAGTCTTTATACTTATCTTCTATGCTGCCGGTGACGTTAAGCATGCGCATATAGAGTTTAGTTTTGGAAGGCTTAGCAGAGCGATTGGTAGAGGTGAGTTCTGGTCCGACTTTGCAATGTATATACTAGGTCTCCTAAAGCTTCCTTACTGCAGTAAACAATTGCTTATGCCACTTCTTATTTTAGTGCCTTTTAATATAGGTTTTCCGACGCGAAGGATAGAGGAGGATTAAGGCAGCGTATGCAGATGTATTATCGGTAAGCTTGTAGTATTTATTAAAGGTGTACTAGCTTGTAATAATGGTAGAAAGAAGGTGTGGATTTGGGCGATATTAATTTTATAAAATCACCAATTAGCGGAGCCTTAATTGTAATTAAAAAGCTTACCTTTGATCGCTTAAAGTATTTAATAAGTATATCTATAGTATATAGCATCTGGTTAATTAATGAGAAGTTGCCTTGGTTTATTATTGTAATCTTATAAAACGGCTTTAAGAAGGCGTGCGTATTGTTAATGTTGGGAATATATCACGTGTCGCCGCGGCATTAGCGTGGCGAGGAGCCTTAAGCTCCTCGCCCTTCCTCATCACAAGAATCAATAAGCTTTTCAACCAATATTACTATAACCTACTTGAGTAGTCGTTATTGGTGAGTCACCCTATGTGACCAATACTGATTAGGGTTGAATATACAGTCAACCACAGAGCAGCTAGGTTTTTGAACAGAAGAGACAGTCTCGTGCAGGGGTGCTATATACGCTTATATGGAATGGATCCCGGCGATACTGTGCTACCTTAGACTTGCGGAAAACTAGTAATAGAAGTGTTACTGAGTACTAGGAGATACCAAGTTACGTCCATTACGCAGAATAACTATGTTTACGAAGATTTGGTCGAGTACTTTAGGTCAGAAGTATTACTAAACCTAGGGTCCTAAGTTAACGTCTAAAACGCGTCAAAACAACCATCTTAATACCTTTGGTATACCTTTGCAGACTATAGGATCACAATTACTACCTAACTATATGTTAAACAACCTTTATTTCCCTTAATTTTTATTAAAACGCGTTAAACAATCTTTAATAATAGCTATTATAGCGTTAACCTACCTAAAGAAGTATAAGGACGACATTAACCTAGAGACATAGAAAACCGCCATAATTAATCTTAAAGATGTTAATTAATAAGACTTAAACGGATTCTTATTACACTGTATAGCATACTACAAAGATAGCGAATACAACGACACCATGCTATGGTACTGTATAAAGGAGGACTTTGTTAGATGGATAAAGGAAACATAGGCTCCTGCGAACAAGGATATTATATAGGACTTCCATAACTTCCTATAGGAGAATGGAGTGTTTGTACCTATAGATGGGGGTGCTATTAGAGATAACATTTAGGAGCAAGTTATTAACGTAAAAGAAGAGCATAAATGGACTCCACAAGAGATTAAGCACCAACTACGCACTATAAGGAAGCTTAATTCATAATAGAACCTAAGTAATACACTATCAGAGACGCTTCTACCTCCGTCTTTAACTCCCCTATATTAACTAATTCAACCCGCAACTTTGACTACTGCCCTTTAGCAAGCACAAGATCCCCCTACTTTATAATTTAACAGCCTTTAGACCCTACTAACTAGACCTACGTCCCCACTATAGCCTATAATGCAACTCCTACCTCCTCTATCTTAATCTTAAATCGGAGGTAGTTCTAAATTGCTTACAGAGCTTGCAAAGCTCTATTCGGATCAGGAGAAGAAGTTTAGTAGGGAATTATATAATATTCTTAATTCAAAACTACGTATCTTCTACGACTATTGCTAGAAGGTAAGAATAGAGTCTAATAAATACCACAACGCCTATTCCGTTATGCTTAAGGGCTAAGCTAGTACCTTCTATTATAATTATTTGGCAGGAAAAGGATACGATTTTAACCGCATAATATATAAGTTAAGATGCCACTTCGAAACAGAAGAGAACAAGCAGCAGTATATATTAGAATAGAGAGAAACTACCTTTCTAAGGATTATTGCTACAAACCTAGGTGTCCCTTAGCTTAATTATCTTTAAAAGCTCTTTAATTAACTTTAGACAATTTAGCGTGGTTTATCCAAATCATATTAAAAGGATTTTAGCCTACGTGATTAAATTATTAGCGTATGCTAAGGCGTTAAAGAATGCAACCTTGCTCTCTTTAATCCTGCAAATACTTATAAAGGAGTGTGTGCTTAATTAAGATCTTCTATTAGCACCGCTCTACGCTCTTAAGAAGTATAGCAATTTAATGCCTAACTTTAACCTACTTTGATCAACCCGCCCAACCAATATAATCACAACTGGACTGATTAAACATATAGTGGCTATAGTAAGTAATACGGCAGAGGGTACAATTAACAACTATAAGGCAAAGGTAGAGGTCCTTATAGAGGTTCATTCCAAAGTAATCGCCAAAAGAAGTGCTATGTTTATAAGAAACCAAATTGCTAGTCAACTAGGTATTCTCTTAATAAGCAAAAGGAGGCATATAATAAGTTTCGCCAGAGTGTAAGAAACGTCAAAAATTATAAGGTTACTATGGCCTACTTCTAAAGCTTCCTGGTTTAATATAAAGGCGTAAAGGATCTTAAAGGTAAGGCTAATAAGGCCGAACAGCTTCTTATAGATATGGAAATTAAGGACTACTCTCCCAACCAATACTTCACTGAGTATGGTGAGGTAGATAGTATACAAACTATTACTATTCTTAATAACCAATCCACGCTCCATGCTATTACGAAGTTAGACATCTTTAATAAGCCAAAGGAGAGTTCTATATTCTCCTTTAATAACAGATACTCGGCGAACGTCTTCTATGGTATTATGCCAGATACTAGAGCCGCAGGAGTATCTATAGTAGGAGAACCTTAAGTTCGAGCTCTTTAGTAGCTTAATAGCTCTGTTTAGATTAACCAATTAACGGCAGGCCAATATATAATTCGTTTTAGCAAGGGTACTACAATCTCTCTTAGTACAATTAGGGTTAAAACCCCCTTAGGGTATATTACTTTCTATATTATTCCCGCGAACATCCCGTTTCTATTTTGCATTAGAGATATGGATAAATTAGGCGTTAAACTTAATAACCTTAAGAATATGCTCGTTTAGGGAGATAATCGGGTGCCTGTTATACGTAAATAGGGTTACCCCTAGTTGCTCCTCCATTAACTAGAAAAGAGCGTTGCTTAAAGCTACTTAACTAAGTTAGAGCTACGTTAAATACACTGTTGTTTTAGCCACTTATCTGTTTACCAATTACTTAGGGTTCTTCAGCGAGTAGGCCATAAAGTCAAGGTTAAGGCAATTAAGCATCTTATAAAGTACTGCTATTACTGCCAAATAAACCAGAAGTCCCCTAGCTAATTTAAGTTCACCCTTAAAGATAACTACAACTTTAACTTTTGTATTATCGTTAACGTTATATATTTTAGCGGCAAGCCAGTACTCTAAGTTATTAACTTCTTAACCTCCTTCCAAGCCGCACGTTTCTTAAAGGATATATTAGCTAGGAACGCATAGGATACCCTTTAATTATGCTAAATTAATGTTTACTAAGGACCCCCTAACCAAATCGTCTATGACGCAGGAAAGAACTTCTTATTTATAGAGTTTTAACAACAAATAAAGGCAATGGCAATTAAGGTTAAGGAAGTCCCTGTTAAGGCATATAATAGTATTAGAAAAGTAGAGCGATATCACACGCCATTACGCCGCGTATATAAGATTATCTCTTTAGAACTAGAGGATGCTAGCGAAGAACTTACTTTATAAATGGCTATTAAAGCTATTAACAATTCCGCTAGCCCAGATGGACTTATACCTATATTGCTAGTCTTTGGCGCCTACCCTTAAATAACTAATAATTCTCCACTATCTCCCTCCATCGTGCAATGGGCTAAGGCTATTTATAAAGCAATAAAGGAGGTCTGACGTCTCTACGCTATACGCCAGGTTAACAACGTACTAGGAATAAGAAATGGCCTAAATACCTTAACTATGCTTAATCTGCCACTCCAGTCTAAGGTACGCGTATGGCGTAAAAAGGGAGGATAGTTAGGCCCATATTAACTTATTGCAATTAATGGTTAAACTTGTACTATTTAGATGCCTTACGGACCCACTTAATTCCGTTTAACTATTATTAAGCCTTACTACAAAGATAACAGTTCCGAGCCTTTGTAGGATGCCCTAAAAGATGCCCTAAAGGAGAACTATAATGAACGTGCTCTAAAAGGCGACTACAATTCTAATATAATTGTAGTAGATATGCCGTAACTATAACGCGGTAGAGGTCGCCTAAAGGGATCACAAAATTGCCAACACCTTATTAATTTTAAAGAGCAATTCATTACCGCTATTAAAAACGGAGTTAAGTTATTAATAGCCTTTATAACAGCTAAGGAGAAGGCTGACTTTAAGCTTATAAAACAACTCTAAAAGGAAGGTTATATTATAACCCCTAGAGTTCCTTTCCAAGCTTCTAATAAGCAGGAAATTAATAGTCTTATTATAAGAGGAGTCTTTAAATTTGAGAAGTATAACCCTACTAAGTTTAATAGAGTTCGCATCTTTAAGTTAAGAATAGTTAATGAGATTAAGGGCAAAGCTACTAATACCCTATTTAAGAAATTAAGGCTTGTTATCTAAGGTTATAATAATAATAGTAAGAAGATAATTCTTATATAATCTCCTATAATTTAACAAGCTAGTTAGCGAGTTATTATTACGCTAGCTCTCTCCTTAATAAAGAATAAAATGGCGGTCTATTTATAAGATATTACCCAGGCCTATACCCAATTAGAGACGCACCTTTAGCGCTTAATATTGGTATACCTTCTAGAGCAAATTCGCCACTAATATCCCGAGGATATAATTATGGTTGTGCTTAAGCCATTATATAGAATTGCAGAGGCAGGAACCTATTAGTAGGCTACTTATAGTAAGTACTATAAAGAGAAGCTTTTAATAATTACTTCTATATTTAATCCCTACTTCCTTATAATAACTACAGGAACTCTATTTGGAATTATTAGCATATAAACTAATAATATAATTATCTTAGGAGACGACCAATTCTCAGCTCTTAAAGAAGATAAGTTAGTAAAGGCAAATCTTATAGTAAAGCCAAAGGAAAAGCTTGACTTAAAAAAACTATTACTCTTTAATAGATGCATCCTCTCCCTAAATAAGGATTCTATTGCTTTGCGCCAGAAGGGTTAAGGCAAGAAGATTAATGTTATTAATGTTAATTCTCTAAAGCAAGGATACGTGGAGCAACGCGCTTGTAGAGCTTATGTTGCTTCTATCTATTAACCTAAGGCTTTATTTAATCTCTCTGTTGCCGCTTAACACTAGGAACTAACTAAGGATAACATTATTACCTTAAATAAGCGTCTTTCCTAGCAAATAAACTATTTTAATTGGGGACTACTCTATATACCTATTAATCTTCCCACCGCTAAGCTCTTTATATTTGTTAATAGATCGTTTATAAATAATAAAGATTTTAGCTCCTAGCTAGGATATAAGATTATTATCACAAATAAATCTACTAGAGAGAATGGCTTTATAATCTATAGTAATCTTATCTACTAGAGCTTAACTAAGAGCAAGTATATTACTTAAAGCGTTCTAGCGTTAGAGATATATAGAATAGTTAGCGGAGTTAATATAGTAATTACAATTGGAACTACCCTAAAAATGATTATAGATTAACTTAAACTTCCTATTATTCCTATAATTGTGTGTACCGACTTATATTCCCTCTATAAGTGTTTAGTCAAGCTTGGTACCATAAAGGAAAAGCGCCTTATAATCAATATTATAGCACTTTGGTAATCCTACGAGCGGCAAAAACTCTTTAAAATTTAATAAATTAATGGCCAAGACAACCCAGTAAATGCAATAATAAAGGCAAACCCAAACAAGGCTTTAGAAACGTTTGTTAACACAAACACTCTATATATACGAGTTAAAGGTTGGGTCAAAAGGGAGTAAGAGCAAGACTTTATAATAATGCTGGAGTATACTACCTGCGGTATTCTACGGACCCTAACTTTAAGCTAGCTAATTAAGATTTTCTATACCCGGCATAGAAAATCGCTATTAGTTCGCTTACCACTAGCGCCTTAGTGGCCCTTGCAATATATCTTCCTACCACTCCCTAATAATTCTTTTTTGGTTTAAAGGCATTTGTGCAAGCTGTCACATATTACAATAGCAATAGTAAGTAAGGAGGATTGATATTTGTTATACTGGTTAAGCGGTATATATATGTAGGTGGCAACCACAAAAGAAGAATTATTAGTGTTGGGAATATATTACGTGTCGCCGCGGCACTAGCGTGGCGAGGAGCCTTAAGCTCCTCGCCCTTCCTTATTATAAGAATTAATAAGCTTTTTAACCAACATCACTATAACCTACTCGAGTAGTCGTTATTGGTGAGTCACCCTATGTGACTAACAGGTAATAATCTGCCAATTATTAGGTGAGAGGCAGTCATTTTTTGCTTTCTTATACTAGCTCTAAGAGTACGTATTAATTGCCATTTGAACTTTTTTATCCTTAATAACGTTAAGTATAGTAAACCACAAGTTCTACTAAGTATTATTATCTAAAGGAACTGATTGCTTGGCTAAGGTTTTGAACTCATTATAGCGAGCTTCCGACGCCCAAATGTGTATAATGAGGTTATAAACTTTGCTAAGCGTACCAATCTCTCTCTAGCCTACGGCCTTTGCTTTCTTTATCTTTTATATAAGCTTCTTGTTAATTGTTAAATTCTTATTAAGCTAAACTTGCTAAAGGGCTTTATTAATTGCTTCTTTGTCTTTAAGGTAAAGGAAGGCTTAGAGGGCAAGGTTAATAATATGGCCGCTGTATTAAATTTGGTGGTAAACTGGGTCCCAATAAGGGCGTCTTTTTGCCTGAAGGCCTGTAGATATAAAGCGACATATCCTATCGTTTGAGCCGTGATTGTCGCTATATATATAGCCAATTTTATTAAGAATCTTATAGCTCTTAGTAATAAGAAGAAATGCTATAGCTTAGTCTTTACCACTATGCAAAGGAAGTTCTGGTAGAGTAAGTAGAGCCTTTTATAGTTACCTTATTTCTGCATTAATAAAATAAGCAACGATCGCTTAAAAGGAATAGTGGTTTGGTGACGTCCACATATTAATTAAGAAGTGGATTTTTGGGAGAGAGCCTTAAAGCTTTAATTTTAGAATTTTGTGATGTACTATATGCGATTGCTTAATTAGTTTTGGTATGGTTCCTACTGCATTAATTGTAACTTCCTTAGCAGTATAATTAACCGTTATAAGTAACGTGTGTAGCTCTGGCCACGTAGCTGCATTATATGGTAGATTTCGCGTAGTGATAAGCTATATGAGAGCCTTATTAAAGGTGTCGCGATTGATGGTAGCTTAAAGAGCTCGCTCTTTGAGAGCTTCGCGTTTAAGCTCTCTAGAGCTTTGTAATTTGTTTATTATGTTTGAGAGGCGCTCCTCTTATAGTTGCTTTGCTTAAATCTCTCTAGCTTGAATCTCTATACCGTACTTCTTGACTAGGTGGGCGCGAACAGATGTTAATAAGCTAGAGTTCCATTTGCATATTAAACAGTACTATATTCAATTCTTGCTGTTATAAATAGATTTATAAGGGAGAGGATTGCGGGTAAGCTGCTAAGTAGAAGTAGCTAGCCTACGCCTTTTACGAGGCGACTTAGGGGTGGTTATAGGTGGCATATTTAGCGCAGAGTTGCTTAACGCGTTATTATTGCTAGAGTGGGTAAACTAATCAGAATTAAGCTCAGAAATAGTAGAGGAGGAAGTATTATCGTCCTTAATTATAATGGTAGATAAGGGAGGCATGGCGTTAATTAAAGGGTGGGTGTATAGGGGGTTGTAAAAATCATTAAAATTAAATAATATTGTACGCGATGTCTTGCAAGATCTAATTTAATACTTGGTAATTTTTACTTTTTATAGGTTTACCTAATAAATCTAAAATGCGTACGTATTATAAGGAGGCCTGAGAGTTATTTACTAATACATCTACCTTCATCGGCAAAATATGGTACCCTTTCAATGGCCTCAATGGTTGGTGGTTGACGCAATTGGCGCGCAGTTAAGGTCATTTAGCAACTCGACCGACTAGCCTATGTCGTGTTTTTTTGACACGCAGCCTGTGCGCAGCCTGCGCGTAGCCTGCGCGCAACCTGCGCGCAACCTGCCAGTAATCTGCGCATTTGGCAACTATAATTATATTTACCTCTTTTATACTAATAACATATTTTAAATAAATAAAAGCTACTTTAAAGCTATTTATAAGGCTAGTAAAATAAATAATATTATTTTAGATAATTTAATATAATATAGCGATGGTTCTCTTCTACTTATTTACCTATTAACTTATCTACCTACCTATATCGCCTACCTGTCTGTATTGCCTACCTATTTATATCTGCCTACCTGTCTATATCTACCTACCTATTAGTATTTGCCTACCTATTTGTATCTGCTTGCCTGTCTGTATCTACTTACCTATTTGCATTGCCTACCTATCTGCATTGCCTACCTATTTATATTGCCTACCTGTCTGTATTGCCTACCTATTTATATCTGCCTACCTGTCTATATCTACCTACCTATTAGTATCTACCTACCTATCTGTATCTGCTTGCCTATCTATATCTGCTTACCTATTTGTATTACCTACTTATTTACATTACCTACCTATCTATATTACCTACCTGTTTGTATTGCCTACCTATCTGTATCGCCTACCTATTTATATCTGCCTACCTGTCTATATCTGCCTACCTGTCTATATTTGCCTACCTGTTAGTATCTACCTATCTATCTATATTTGCTTGCCTGTCTGCATTTGCTTACCTATTTATATCTACTTGCCTATCTGTATCTACTTACCTGTCTGTATCTGCCTACCCGTTAGTATCTCCCTATTTGTGCCTACCTGTCTGTGCTACCTTAATTCGATTAATTAATTAAATCGTTTATAGTGCTTGCTGGCTAGTCGTTGTTATCTAGCTCTAGCGACGGTTATCTGGTTCTAGCGACGGTTGTCTAGCTCTGGCGATAGTTATCTAGTTCTAGCGACGGTTATCTGGTTTTAGTAACGGCTATCTGGTTCTAGTAACGGTTGTCTAGTTTTAGCGACGGTTATCTAGTTCTGGTGACGGTTATCTAGCTCTAGCAACAGTTATCTAGTTCTAGCAACGGTTGTCTAGCTCTAGCAATAGTTATCTAGTTCTAGCAATAGTTGTCTAGCTCTGGCGATAGTTGTCTAGTTTTGGCGACAGTTGTTTAACTCTAGAGACGGTTATCTGGTTCTAGTAACGGTTATTTAGCTCTAGTAACGGTCGTCTGGTTCTAGCGACAGTTATCTAGCTCTGGCGATAGTTGTCTAGCTCTAGTAATGGTTATCTAGTTCTGGTAACGGTTGTCTGGTTCTAGCGATAGTTATCTAGTTCTAGCAATGGTCCTTTACTGGCTGCCGTTCTAGTACCTCCTTAGGTAGGGAGGATGTAAAAAAGAAAAGAAGGGTAAAAAATAAGGCGGCTATATAGGTAGAGACATATATAGACGCTATTAGGAATATAACAGGGACCTAATATAGAGCTTCATATAGAGCCTCTATATATAGAGCTTTACGCAGAGCCTTATGCAGAGCCTCTATATGTAGAGCTTTGTATAGAGCTTTGTGTAGAGCTTTGTGTAGAGCCTCTATATGTAGAGCTTTGCGTAGAGCCTTATGCAGAGCTTCGTGCAGAGCTTTATATAGAGCTTTGTACAGAGCCTCTATATATAGAGCCTTACGTAGAGCCTCGTGTAGAGCCTTTATATATAGAGCTTCGTGTAGAGCTTTGTGTAGAGCTTTATACAGAGTTTTGTGCAGAGCTTTGTGCAGAGCTTTATATAGAGCTTTGTATAGAGCTTTATGCAGAGCTTCGTGCAGAGCTTCGTGTAGAGCCTCTATACGCAGAGCTTTGTATAGAGCTTCGTGCAGAGCCTTTATATATAGAGCTTTGTGTAGAGCTTTGTATAGAGCCTCTGTACGCAGAGCCTCGCGTAGAGCCTTATATAGAGCCTCTATATATAGAGCTTTGTGCAGAGCCTTATGCAGAGCCTCTATATATAGAGCTTCGTGTAGAGCTTTATATAGAGCTTTATATAGAGCTTCGTGCAGAGCTTTGTGTAGAGCTTCGTGCAGAGCTTTATACAGAGCTTTATATAGAGCTTTATGCAGAGCTTTATGTAGAGCGTTATGTAGAGCGTTATGTAGAGCCTCTATATATAGAGCTTTGTGCAGAGCCTCTATATATAGAGCTTTATGTAGAGCTTTGTGTAGAGCTTTATATAGAGCTTTATATAGAGCCTCGCGCAGAGCCTTATGTAGAGCCTTTAAGTAATAAAACTATATAAGATTATATAAGATTATATTAGATAATATATAATAGTTAAATATATAGCATATAACTTTACCTTAATTGCATATTAAGAAATATATAGTTACCTTTTAAAGTTGCTA